>Ga0272440_1000615_pt1 | contig 29975 bp, 21 predicted proteins | sample SSMMMBAug17_FD_192440 | JGI IMG/M metagenome (GOLD analysis project Ga0272440, IMG submission 192440) | Marine sediment archaeal communities from Little Sippewissett salt marsh, Falmouth, MA, United States - SSM-MMB-Aug17 | ecosystem: Environmental > Aquatic > Marine > Wetlands > Sediment ... | reverse complement strand
TTCGTTCCTATGTACGATGGGCGAACACAAGGTTCGCCCCTACATTGGACTTGTAAATAAGAAAATGAGGAACTTATTATTCAAGCATTCCTAAGAAAGGTTTATTCATATGTCTGAAAAACAACAAATTCACGAAAAAAGTGAACCAGGCCGCTTGACCTGCCTGATTGCTGAAGATAACCTGATCAATCAAAAAATACTGATGCGTTTTTTGAAAAATCTTGATCTGGAAGCAGATCTGGCAAAAAATGGATGTGAAGCTGTTGAAGCAGTCAAAAATAAAATTTACGACGTTATCTTTATGGATATTCAAATGCCGCGTATGGATGGCCTGGCAGCAACAAAATGTATCCTAAATGAATGCCAACTGGAAAAGAACCCCATCATCATTGCAGTTACAGCAAATACATCAAAAGATATCGAAAAAAAATGTTATGATTGTGGGATGACAGGCTTTATTTCCAAACCAGTATCAATGAAAATTATAAAAGATGCATTGAAACATTATCTGAATTATTCTTAGGAATGCTCGAAAAATAAATTCCTCATTTACTTATGTGCCAAGAACGTGTAGGGGCGAACCTTATGTTCGCCCATCGTACATAGGAACGAAAGCGTTATTCGTTCGAGGGCGAACATAAGGTTCGCCCCTACATCGGGCTGGCACATAAGTAAATGGGGAACTTATTTTTCGAGTTTTCCTTAGGAATGCTCTGAAAATAACTTCCCCATTATTGATATTGCTCGTTTTGAGGGAATTGTACTGTAGAGACGTAGCATGCAACGTCTCTACACGACCTTATTTTTTTGTACGACCATGAAAAATGAGCGTCCACATCTTTAGATGGGGTTGACCCAAAGCTATGAAGATAACCATTACAAATAAACAAATGAATAAAATAAATGAAGGATTTATTAACGTTTTTATTGAAAAAACGCATAAAAGCCTTCAAAAAATTTATCCTGAGCAATGCCTGAGTTATGGTGATAGCAAGGTCAAAGAAATTATCAGATATGGAATTGATCAATCAAAAACTTATAACATTACCAAAGAAAATGAAGTTTTTAAATACATATCTCTAATGTTTATTTTAGGCAAAAATTTTGATAATGACGCTTCTTTGCCCCATGTTAAAAAAATATTAAATGATGACAATATTACAAACACAAATACCAAACTTATGAAAATTTTTGAAACTATTTAAAAGGTTATCTTATTATGAACAACAAAAGTTATACTGTTGTAAAAGGTGATACTCTAGTTTCAATAGCCAACCAATATAACACCACTGTTAATTTAATTCTAGCGATTAATCGCCAAATTACAAATCCAGATCTTATCATAATTGGTCAAAGAATAAATATTCCAACTGACACAGTATCAGAACAAAAAGATAAAACATTTCAGGAATCAAATTCAAATTACGCGTCAAAAAGAATTGATACATCTATAGAAAAATGTCCAAAGCTGAATAAACCTGAAAATAATGATACAGAAGAAACTGAAGAAATCGTTTTTGAGCCCGGCTCACGAACATTCTATTTACTTAATAAAGAACAATCAGAAGAATGGTTAAAAGATGAAAACGTCTGGTTGCAATTGACAAATTATTTAACTCAAGCAAAGCAAACAAAAAATGAGCATTCAATTTCAGCTGCAAAAGAAGAATTAGCTAAAAAATTAACACCCTTTGTTAATGGAAAGGGAGCAAGTAAATTAACAGAAATTGTCAGGCTTTCTGGAAAAAAATATAGGTATATTCGTTCTGACAAGATGAAAAACCACTTGCGATCATATAAGCTTGATGCAGATGATAAAAAAAATAGCTTAAAACCAGACAAAAAAGATGGAAAACTAAATACTAAAAAATTAAAAGAGAATTTCAGCACAATATCAGCTCAGATTGAAGCAAAAATAAAAAATGAAACCGGTGGTTCCATTCTTTCAATTGTAAACGATAATTGGGAAAAATACATTGATGATATTAATCATAGTTTGTCATGGTCTCTAAACGATGGTGTTCCTGCTGAGAAAATTTCATACGATGTGTCTGCCGACGCGCAACTATTAAGGTATTATGCTGGCGCATCCGCAGGAATAAGCTATGATCCTTTAAAAGGCAATATTGGTGTTAATGCTCAAATTGATGCTTCAGTAGCACTTGCAGAGGGTCGATTTATGTCAGCTGCCTATTGGCCAAGCAAGCAAGGGCATCTGATGAAATTCTCTGTCACGAGAAATAATAAGAAAATATTTTATGAACTCGGGTATATTAGATCTCAAATTTCTCTTGAAGTTACAGGTTTTGCTGGTGCCAGCGTTCAGGGATCAATTGCAGTGGGATTTACAAAAGATCTCAAGGTTTGCGGCTCTGATAAAGATAAAAATGAAGATGATAAAGATCAAGAACCGCTCACAGCGTCCGGCCGATTATTTGCAGGTGTGGAAGCCGGCGGGCAAGTGACTGGCTCTGTTGAATGGGATAACCCTGAAAAAAGAAGAGGATCAAAACCAGCATGGCAAGCTTTTATAAAAATTGGGGGAGAACTTAGTGGTGCAGCTGGTATTGGTGCACATTTTGAGTTTAAAATAGTTTATTCTAAGGGTAAATTTATTTTTACTGCAAAGGCAGGGGTAATTGTTGGAATAGGTGGTAGCGGCGGATTAAGCGGTTGTGTTGATGCGGGCTCTATTGTTGAATTTATTATGTATGTTTACCATAAACTAAAAGAGGCGAATTATACTTATCTTGACTTTATCGAATCTGATGCGTTTAATGCCATTTCAAAGTTAATCGTTCAGCAATTTGAAGAAGGTATTGAAATTATTGATTCATATATTTCTGATACTGTTGAAGCCATTAATGCATATTGGAAAAGCCGTACTGCTTCTGAAGACAGGGCGCTAAAACTTGCAAAAAATATTATTGCGCGTCCAGAAATTATTAAGTTTTCATCACCAGAAGCAAAGGGGGCAATGCTCTATGTTTTAACAGAAACTTTTTATTTTTCTAAAGAAGAGACTCAGGAAGATGCGATCCTCATTTTATTAAGCTATGTCCAAACTAAAAGAGAATTTGATCAAGTATGTAAGCATTTAACATTGGATGGGTCCAAGGGTGATATGAATGATGGTAAAGATAGAATAAACTATATATTAGATTTTTCCCAACAAAATAAGTTTGATAAGTGGCTGCAACAATTACCAAATGATTCTCAAAATCTTCAGAATGTGCCAGTAAAGCAGCATAAGAGATTTCTCGTTTAAATTCTCAATAACATATTATTTAAAAAGAAATTTATTATGATACAAAATATATTATCAAAAAAACTTCATGCGCAATATTTTATAATACTTATGATCATTTGCTTTTTATGCGTGTCTTGTAAATCGAATGGCAATAAAAATACCTATCAACCGCCTCCACCAACTAAAAAAAATCTTGAATATTTAAAACAATTGTCTAAAAATAACCTTATATTTATTAAGGGAGGGAGCTTTTTAATGGGTGATTTAGGCGTAACTATTAATGGTAAGAAAAAACCCTGGACGTTGGATAAAGATAATAAACCAGCTCATAAGGTTATTCTTGATGATTATTTTATCAGTAAATATGAAGTGACCTATTATGAATTCGACCTGTTTACCCAAACAAATGGAAAACCCCTGTCTCAAATAGCACTACCCAATCCTGTGGTTCGTAAAGCAAGAAATCCCGCTGCTGCTGACTGGAACGATGCGAATGATTATTGTAAATGGTTGGCTGACTTAACCGGATTACCATATGCTCTGCCTACTGAAGCACAATGGGAATACGCAGCGAGAAGTAGGGGGAAAAATGTTTTATATGCAACTGATAATGGAAAACTTGATATTGGAAGAAATTATCAAGAATCTCCTCAAAGAATTATGCCTGTTGGATCATTTCCTCCCAATCCAATAGGTTTGTTTGACATGTCTGGAAATGGGGATGAATGGGTACTGGATTGGTTTGATAAAGACTATTATAAAAAGTCACCATCTAACAATCCTAAAGGCCCATCAACAGGTACACACAAAGTTCTTCGAGGAGGAGGTATTTTAAACAGTTCATCCTGTAATACAGTCTTTTTAAGACACAAATTACCCATTGATTTTGTTGAGAAACAAAGGGAACCCTATAAATATCCATCCGAAAATATGTGTTTTAGATGTGTCTTAAATATCAGCAAATAATGTTTTCTTGAAAAAGGTAAACCGAACCATTTCTTCGAAAAAGCGAGCGTATCATGAACACATTTTTAAAAAAAATAAAAAATCTGACAACTATAAAACCCTCAACAATTGACATTCTCAAACGACATGGATGGCGTCTGGATCGTGCGGCACATAATTTTATTTATTTTTATTTTTACGCGCCTTATGTAAAGTCTGCTCTTTATGGCACACGTTTTATTACAAAATATCTGTATTGGATCAAGCCTATTAAATATCTTGGTCAGATGGTTTTTGAACGATACCATGCCAAAGTATTGTCTGTTAATGATATTAATCAAATTCTTACCTTAAATCAAACCCTGTATCTTGACCCCCAAGATTACAAACGCATTATTCCATTTAAGTATGCCAATAAGGTCATATTTAAAGAACCTACATTGATTGCAGTCATGGATTGTCCCTGTAAAATTTCTAACAATGCCCCCTGTCGGCCAATTAATGCATGCATCGCCATTGGTGAGGATTTTGCCCCCCTCTGGCTGGAGCATTGTAAAAAATACAACTCCAGACAGATTTCTCAATCTGAAGCATTGGATATTATTCAGACATTACGCGCAAGTGGTCATATTACTCAGGCTTTTTTAAAAGTGGCGACCGGTGGCTTGACCGGAGTTATTTGTAATTGCTGCCCCAAATGTTGTGTTTGTATGGAATCTTCCAAACTCTCCAAAAAAGTTGATCCCAGCCTGTCGATGATTGCATCATCAGGGTATATTACAGTGCATGATCCTCAAAAATGCACCCATTGTGGCGCATGTGCGGAAATTTGTCCATTTGATGCCATTGAAGTAACAAATGGCACATATTGTTATGATCAGGATAAATGCATGGGATGCGAATTATGTGTTGAAAAATGCCCCAGTCAGGCATTGCAGCTCAGTCACTCTGGCAGTGACATACTGCCTTTGGATTTAGGACGCTTCAGTTCTGAATCACACAAATCATAGAAAATGCTCTGATAATGCTGTGTCAATTGAGATTGATCAAAGCGTTCATCGTAGTCAGCAACACCAAATAAAAATTCGCCCTTATTTATTGTCGCCTTGTTATTGGTGATTTGAATGTCATATAAAAAAGCATCAGAACTATGTGATCGACACCTCCCTGTAATAACAAATGCGCCATGAAGGTTATCTTCGGGACAGAACGTATATCCTTTTACATTGATTAGAAAAACATGGCGACAAAAGCCAATGTTAAATCGGACATGAAATGCACCGACCTGTGCGCAGGCTTCAATGCCGAGATAGGCGGGGGCTCCAGAAAACGTTTTGATTCCTTTGATTGCATTTGATTGTATGTCACAGATGCGATCTATCATTACAAAATTTGGATCTGCTTTTGATTGAATAAACATATTTGTACTCATCAATTTCTTTTTTGAGCATCACTAAGGAATGCTCGAAAAATAAGTTCCCCATTTACGTATGTGCCAAGAACGTGTAGGGGCGAACCTTATGTTCGCCCATCGTACATAGGAACGTAAGCGTTATTAGTTCGAGGGCGAACATAAGGTTCGCCCCTACATCGGGCTGGCACATAAGTAAATGGGGGAACTTATTTTTCGAGTTTTCCTAAGGAAAACTCGAAAAAAAATATACGAAAATAATTTTGTATTGTCAATCCAATCTCTTTACCTCTGTATTCACATACCCCCTATCCTTGATAAATATCTTGACAATACCCAATGCATTGGATATTTTATTTTTACTATTTTAATGACCACATAAACGTCATGTCACTTAATGTATGGGCTCCAAAACAATAAAACAAGAATCGCATTTCCAAAAAAGGTTCTCTTATGAGTAAAAAACGCACAATTCTTTATTTGCTTGGTGTATATTGTATTTTGAGCATATCGGCATCAGCAATCACATTAAAAAATATTGTCGGTCAAATGCAAACACTATCAGAGGATTCAGCAGGAGCGGAATCAGTGTCAGGATATGCCAGTATTGAAGGTAAAATCGTTTACCCGGATTATCTTGGAAAAATTATACCTATTGCTGATGCACTGGTTCGTATTTTTCCAGTCAAACATTTTGCGCCCGAGTACTTTTTTGAAATGAATATGGATTCACTTGTCAATCCCACGCAATACCCGCCTGTGCGAACCAGCGATAATGGCTTTTTTTCTATAAAATCGATTCCATGCGGTCGATATTACGTAATGGCATTTCGGCAGGGATTTAAAACTGCCATGACAGTCGTCAATGTACAGAGCAATCAGGATCGACAGGCAGATTTGATGTTGTTTCCGGTTGATAATAATAAAACTGGCAGCCTGTTTGGGATTGTCGTGGAGCGAATATCCAAAAAGGCCTTGTTACAATTACAGCGAAATTTGCCTGTATCCCATATTGAAGTGCAATTGTTTCATATTAAACCGACGCGTGTAGAGTTAATTCGTTCAGTGATTACCAATGATCAAGGCCGATTTTATTTTGCTGATGTGCCTTGTGGCGATTATTTGCTAAAGATTAAACACAAAGACTATGCCCTTTACCGAAAAACCATTGCCATTACACCGGATATGCCTCGTGCTGTCCCAATTATCAAACCTGTTGAAACCGCATTCGAACAATTGTCCCATCACGATTTTTATCCACATTCATTGGACGAAAATCTGTTTCATGGAGAGTTGATCCAGTATATCCTGAGAATGGGAGAGGGAAACTTTAGTATTGGTCCTTATGGTAACTGGCATCCGGATGTCACTTTTGTCAAAGCAGTTCTTTCACGAGAAACGCGTGCTCCGGTTACGCGATTAAATGGCTTTGTCTATCATATGAAAATAAAAAATAGGGATGCTTCTTCAATTCCGCTTTCAAATATTCGTATTTTACTACGTCCTGTTTTTCCATACCCGACTTTAATGACATTCCCTGAATATCATGCAGTAACCAGCCAGGATGGGCGCTTTGTTTTTGACAATCTTTCATCAGATTATCATATCAATGGGGTTATGTTTTATGAGGTCAGTATTCAATCTAAAGGATTTGAGCCTTTTAAACAAAAAATTATTCTCAAACCAGGTAAGGAAAATAGCAGAAATTTTCACATGAACGCCTATGGCACTTTATGCCAGTATAAAGGCAGAATCATGACACTGATGCAGCAAGAATCCAGAATGCCCATAGCCAAAGCAACGCTGCAACTTATACTATATGAATCCAACTCCAAACAACCTGCCAGGCGATGGATGGATATTTCTGATATTCAGGGAAAATTCAAGTTTTTTGATATTCCGCCTGGTGAATATAAAATAATAATTAATGCCAGTGGGTTTGAACCTCTTGAAATTCAAACATATATTACACCCGGCCAGATTTATCAGAAAGATTTCTTTCTGACCACTTATGTGGGCCCATCACGTTTAAAAGGGAAGGTTCTCAATGGGGCAGTCCAATGCAAGCCTGAAGAAACTTGCAGCCAGGCCATTTCTGGGGCAAAAGTGTTATTATCATCAGTCCATCCGCTCCCACAAAAAGCATCCAGCCGCCAATTGTATGAAGTCAAAACCAATCATCAAGGAATCTATGAATTTGTCCAAATCCAACCCGGGCATTATCAAATGCATGTTTCCATTGATCGCTTTCAACCCTGGAATGCGCTGATTAAAATATCCAAAGAGACTGTGCATACAAAAGATGTTCAATTGAATCCCATCATAGAATCTGCCAATCTGACAGGCTATATCATTTCTAAAAAACCAGATTGTAAAGAAAACAATTGTCAAAAGCCCATCAAACATGCGGATGTCGTATTAGCCCAACAATATTCATCAGGGACAATCATCCCAATCCGAACACAGACTTCTGATGATGGCCGATTTCTCTTTGAAACCATTCCAGCCATATCCTATATGGTTCATATCAATGCAAGGGGCTATGATCCGCAACAACGTGAACTTCAATTACGACCAGGCAACAATGAGATAACATACAATCTGGATCCTTCAGTGGAATGTTTGAACAATACCGATTGTGTAAAAAATTACTTTTGTTCCAAATCTCGCGGACAATGTGAACGTCCTGGCGTTTGTTTGAAATTGCCAGAAATGTGTCCTTCAGTTGTAACGCCTGTTTGTGGATGCAATGGGGTCACCTATAATAATTTTTGTGTGGCGGCTGTTTCAGGCGTAAGTATTGCCTATCATGGCACTTGTGTTCCGGTTGCAAAAACAGGTAAACTTTATGGTTTTGTACGAATAAAGAATAAATCCCACAAACAAACCATTGCAAACGCAGAGATTGTTCTTCACAAAAATCAAGCGGATTTACAGACCGCATCATCCATATTCACTACACAAACAAACGCTGAAGGTAAATATTCTTTTGAACGATTACCTGCCGGGACCTATCAGCTTACTGCAAAAGGCCCGCTTTTCAAGCCGCATCAAAGGAAAGTTCAAATCCAGGAACGTCAAATAAGTCATCAAGATATCTTTCTTTCAGGCATTGAAATGCATGCGACTGTATCGGGTGTTGTGCGCCCCAATTGTTCTTCAGGCAATTGTTTACCTTATATTTCTGGTGCAACTGTTTCTCTGACTCACTTATTATTTGACAGTCAGGGCAAACTTATCCCCAGTGCAATTAAGACAACACAAACCGATGCGCATGGATCGTTTTCTTTTACAGATCTGGCTGCAGGTGATTATAGAGTGAAAATTGAAGCGGATAAATATCTGGATTGGGAAGATGGCTTTGCACTGACTGGCAGTCAAAAACAATCACTTGATATACTAATGGATCCCCAAAAAGCCTGTTTTGACAATACCCGATGTATTCCTGTACAATACTGCCAAAAACAAGAACAGTCATGCAATGGCGCCGGAATTTGTCAAAAACGTCCCATTACCTGTATTATGCTCTATGATCCTGTATGTGGATGTGATGGCCATACATATAACAATGCATGCGAGGCAGCAATGGCCGGACAAAATGTCGATTTCAGAGGTCGTTGTGTTCCAGACCGATAAAAAGATAAAGGAAATAGTGCCATGCCCAATCCCAGTCGTTTTAAATTTTCAAGGAACAGAAATACACACGTAAAAAGTATTGATAAACATACCTTATCCTCAAGTCAGCATCTGATAGATACGTTTTATCAAATGAACCTTACTATTTTTGTGCGTATCCCTGAAATGAATATTATAAAAATTGACGCCCATATTGATTACAGTATTGATCCTGTTGAGCACAAAGCAGCCAGTGAATTACAGAAATTAAAAGAAATTCAAATTGGTCCGGGCCTACGAAAAATTGCAAAAGGGTTCATGGCTGAGGATGTTTCGGATAGTCAATTGCTATTTATGTTTGAAGAAGCCTGCCAGGGCATTATACTCAACATGACACGTGAAATGGCCACGCAATTACCAGATGATCATGATTTGGAAATACAAATATTCAAAGAGATGGTCAAAGCAAACCCACGTTTATATAATCGATGTGCCGCCTATTCCAAAGGTTCATCACTGGTAGCGGGACTGAATTTGGACCAGGGAGGAAGTCAATGCTGAAATATTCCCGGAATAAAGTCGTTAGTGTGGATCGATTGACACCCGATGCGTTAACTGTTTTTGGCATATTGGATGATGACCTGTATGGCATCCAACTGGAAGCCATATTTTCGTTAGATACGCTTCAAATAAAAAAAATATCAGGTAAATGGCATCGTTGGACAACACCAGAATGTCCGCGTGCCCTTGACCATTTAGGGGCTGTAATTGGATTCAAAGTGGAACAGGGCTTTCGCCACAATATCCAAAAAACATTGGGGCGTGAAGGTTGCAGGCATTTTGCCAATCTGTTGATCGACATGGGACATGCCGCAAAAAATGCAAGGTGGGTCATTCAATTTGAACATGCAAGAAAAATGCAACCAGATTTGACAATAGAGACCTTTTATGCAAATCCCCCCAACGATATTTCCATTATATCCGAACCCGCAACACAATCACAACCTGATCTTACGTTTGAACGCCATCCAGATTCGGTTATTGAAAAATCACAGCTTCAATCTCTTTCTCGAAAGGAGTCAGCGCATTTTTGTATGGATATTCATGTACATTCTTCCCCTGAATCCCCATGTTCAACAATACGTGTAAATCAGCATATCCTTGATGCTAAAAACATTGGACTTCAAGGAATCGTCCTGACAGATCATAATTATGTCTGGTCAGAAGAACATATTCAGGAATTAAGAAAACGTTATGAATTTCCTGTGTTTGGTGGTAATGAAATTACAACAGATCATGGTGATATTTTGGTTTATGGTTTTTATGACACGATTAAAGGAATTATCCCGCTAAAAGATCTTCGCAAAAAAGTGGTCGATCAAGGTGGATTTATGGCAGCCGCTCATCCATTTCGTGCTTTTTTGCTCATTGGCGGGCATCAATTGAATGCAACAGTGAAGAAAGCTTCACAAAAAAAAATTTTTGAATACGTTGATGCAATAGAAATTTTTAATGGCAAATGTTCTGATGCTGAAAATCAATTGGCCTTTGAAGTTTCAAAATATTTGGGTCTTAAAGGTATTGCCGGAAGTGACTCCCATGAAGAAGGCTCCATTGGCCGATTTACCACCGACTTTTTCGAACCGGTTCAAACATCATCAGACTTTCTCGATCAACTTCATGCAGGATCATTTGCTGTTTCATCATTAAGCTAAGAATACCGCTCTTTTTCATAATCATCAGAAAAATAATGAGTATTCAAATTTAGGCACACTGATTGCAATGTGAATTATGATTTATCTCAACAATTTACTGCCAATAAAAGGTGAAATATGAAAAACTTTTGGCAATTTATTGAATGGTTTATACCAGACAAAATTCGAAGTGATCAGAAATATCATATTCGTGCCCGACAATTTGTTATGTTCTCATTATTCGGCTTTGTTTTTTATATTGTGAATATGATCAAATGGTTCACATTGGGATATCCCAATCTGGCTTTCAGTATGTTTGCGGTAATGATCGTCAATGTTCTGATGCTTTTGATTTTTCGGGGAACAGGTTCAATCAATATTTCAGGCAATGGCTTAATGGCTGCAATAAATGGGCATTTTTTTTATCTCATTTGTCTGACAGGCGGCCTTGAATCCTCTGCAATTACATGGATCATCGTAGTTCCTGTATTTGCAGCCTTGTATTTTAGTAATCGGGTATCTGTAATATGGACAATTGTCAGTTTCGTTGGAATTATAACCCTTAATTATCTGGAGCATCAAGGCCATACATTTACATCCATTATAATCTCCAGCAACCAATGTCATCATGCCAATTTAGCCAATGCCATTGGCCCATTATTGGCGGTGTTCTTTGCGGGATGTTTTTTTAATCTTGCCATGTATCGTGCTTTTGATGGTCAAAAACTGGCTATGGGCAACCAGAAAAAGACGCTTGATCGATTAAACATGGTATTTGACAGCGTCACTGATACCAGCGAAAGTATTCTATCCACATCAGAAGTATTGGATCAGTCTTCTGAAGCAATGAAACAGCGATCAGATACAATGGCGCAGAAAACAGAAGAAGCCTCGGAGATTTCCCAAAAAGCAAAGCACAATATCAAAAATATGGCCAATGCATCACAGGAAGTGAGTAATCAGGTATCATCAGTGGCATCAAAAGGCAATCAACTGGTCAATAATATGAGAGATATTGGTGATGCCACAGGTCAGGTCTCTAATAATTTAAGCATTGTAGCTGAATCTGCTGAAAGCATGTCCCATTCTATTAATATTATTGCCACAGCTATTGATGAAATGTATGCCTCTCTCAATGAGGTCGCTGAAAATTCCGGAAGAGGCGCATCAGTAACAAATGATGCCTCTGAAAAAGCCGATCAGACCTCAACAATTGTAAATACGCTGGGGCATGCTGCAAAAGAAATTGGTGAAGTTGTTGACTTAATTAAAGGAATTGCATCACAGACCAATTTGTTAGCACTCAATGCAACAATTGAGGCTGCGGGCGCTGGTGAGGCTGGAAAAGGGTTCACTGTGGTTGCCAATGAAGTTAAAGATCTTGCCAGACAGACTGCCCGTGCAACTGAGGACATTCGTGAAAAAATTGAAGGGATGCAGACAAACACACAAAATGCCATTAAAGCCATTGAAACCATTGTTACAGTCATTGCAGAAATAAATGCAATCATGAGCAATATCGCATCCGCAGTAGAGCAGCAAACAGCCACAACCAACGAAATTTCAAAAAGCTTTTCAGAAACAGTATCTGCGGCAGATTCTGTTGCAAAAAATGTTCAAAAAGCGGCGGCACGCGCTGCGGAAACCTCAAAAAATGCTGAAAATTCCATCCAATGGGGACGTCAGGTATCGGGATATCTTGATGATGTCGCTGCGGCTGCGGTTTCTATTGCAAAGGATGCGCTTCAAGCTTCTGAAAGAACTGATCGCGTGTTTAGCTGTGTTGATGAAATTCAAACCCTTGTTACTGAAACATCTGAAGAAAGCATACAAATAAAATCGCAATCAAAAACGCTGACACAATTTGCACATCGACTAATCGGTGCAGTTGAAAAAGGAAACTAAAAGAATATTTCAATATGTCACATGTAAAACGACAAACAGTTGGTCAAAACAACTCTGAAACTGTCAATGACAGGCTCAATGGAGCCGAGATCATTAACAAAGTGCTCCCCTTTTCTGTTTCTTTTCGATGTAGGAAACATGATGAAATCGTTATGAAAGATGAGGAATCCAGTAGTATATATTATGTGAAATCTGGTGCAATGGAAGTATTTTACACGCTCCAAACAACAAAGATTGTCGTTGCTTTGATTGGTAAAGGACATTTTTTTGGCGAAACCGGTTACTTTGATGGTATTTCGAGAATTCGTGAAATACGTGCAAAAGAATACTCAGAAATATGTGTTTTTTCAAAAAAAGCATTGGATCAAATCCAGGCGGAAGATCCCAAGCTGTTTGGAAATTTGATCTATTACCTGGCCCGGTCGGTTTGTCAAAAATTTCGGACATTACTTGACGAAAGAGATCCGCTTCAATCTTATGCAGAATCACTATCCACAGGCTATCGCACATATAATACCCCCATGCCTTTACCTGATAATTTTTTTCGCACGAAAGAATGGTCAATCATCCATGTCATGGTCCGAGATTTTAAACAACAAATTGACATGCTGTCAGATTCGATTAAAGCTCAAAAAACACATCAAATTAGTAAAAAACTGATCATAAAAGGGCATAAAATTCTCAATTATTTTTTTTATGGATTGAAACAATTTAAAAAACGCATTGAAAACACATCCATTGAATCATTTATGTGGCATTATATTTTTAAAGAAATCTATCCGGTGATCATGAGAAGTCGTTTTGCAGATCGGGCCTATACCAAGCCAAAGGGATATGCCGGTGATTTTATGATGATGGAAATGTTGTATCAGAATACGCCTGATGGGGATGGAAAACTGGGCATTGTCATTGATCATTGGTGTTTGAGCACCGCATCAGCCCAGGCGGTAAGAAATCGAAAAAAATTGCTTTCTGATAAAATTAAATCTATATGTGATCAAAAAAAAGAAACCCGAACGTGCTCAATTCGAATAATGAATCTGGCCTGTGGTCCCAATCGTGAATTGTTTGATTTTTTGTCTCAATGTGATTATTCGGAACGTATTGATGCCACCTGTGTAGACATTGATTCACAGGCGCTTCACTATATTGACCAACAAATCAATGTCTTTTCCCATAAGGCTGTCATTCGGTTGATGAATGAAAATTTGATAAAATGGGCTCTTGGAAAAATTGATCCTGATTTTGGCTTACATGATATTATCTATTCTGCGGGGCTGACTGATTATTTAAACGATGACTTGTTTATCGCCTTTGTCAATCGGTGTTATTTACAATTAAATGATAATGGATACCTCATTATCGGTAACTTTGCCCCATACAATCCAGATAGATTGTTTATGGATCATATTCTTGATTGGCGACTGATATATAGAACATCTGATAAGTTAAAACAATTGTTTCAACAAACCGCATTTTGTGATAATGTGTCGGTATTTTCCGAGCCCCAACAGGTAAATTTGTTTGTACAGGGGATCAAAAAGATCTAAAGGCAAGAGGATCGAACTAAAAAAGTATCGATGACAAAGTAAAAAAATCGGAATGTACAATGAACATAAATTTGTTTACATTATCATTTGATTCGGAGTTGGAATTTCAGTTTCGTCAGGATTATCTTGATAAATCCATCTATCAGATGCGAATATCACTGGCATTGGCAATTATTTTTTATGCATTGTTTGGAATATTAGATGCCAGATTGATTCCCGACCAAAAAGAAATAATTTGGGGGATCCGGTTTGGATTCTTTTGTCCCACAGCAATCCTTGTATTAATTCTTTCTTTTGTCAAACGATTCATGCCATCCATGCATTACTGGTTGGCGCTTGTTGAAATTGTAGGGGGACTGGGAATCATTATAATGACTGTCATTGCCCCGCCGCCTGCCAATTATACATATTATGCCGGTTTAATCCTTGTATTATTTTTTGGTTTTACCATTTTTAAGCTGCGTTTTGTTTTAGCCAGTGTGACAGGCTGGTTGATTGTCATTTTATACCAGATTGCTGCCATCTATACTGACACACCGATGATCATGTTTATCAACAACAATTTCTTTTTTGTGGGCGCCAATTTGTTGGGAATGTCTGCATGCTATTCCAGAGAACTGAATGAAAGAAAAAATTTCTATCTGGCACGATTGTTGGATATTGAAACAGAAAAAGTAAATTCGGCTAATCGGGAACTAGAAAATCGGGTGAAAGAACGTACCATTCAACTGGAAAAAACCAATACCGACCTGCTCAATGAAATTGAAGCCCACAAACAGGCAGAAAAAGAAAAAAAATTTTTGGAGTCAGAGCTCAGGCAGGCCCAAAAAATGCAGGCAATTGGAACATTGGCTGGCGGCATTGCACATGATTTTAATAATATTTTGTTTCCCATTTTTGCTTATGTTCAAATGGCAATCAATGAGACGACAAATAATGACAAACTGCAACGCTATCTCAAACGTGTTATGGGATCTGCAGAGCGCGCAAAAGATCTTGTACAGCAAATACTCATGTTTGCTAGAAAAGGGGATCAGGAGAAAAAACCGCTGTATATTCAACCTATTACAAAAGAGGCATTAAAATTACTTCGCGCAAGTATTCCATCAAGCATTGATATCAAACAGCAGATTGCAAAACGTTCTGACCCGATTTTGGGAAGCCCGATTCAATTGCATCAGGTAATCATGAATTTGTGTACCAATGCTTACCATGCCATTAAGGAGAAAGAAACAGGTTGTATTGAAGTTCAATTATATGAGCAGATGATTGATTCATCAAATATCATTCAATTTCCAAACGTAAAACCCGGCAAATACCTTTGTATGTCAGTTAAAGATTCGGGTGTGGGTATGGATGAAGCAACCAGAGAGCAGGTATTTGATCCCTTTTTTACAACAAAAGAGCCTGGAGAAGGCACTGGCATGGGCCTTTCTGTTGTACATGGAATCGTTATTGATCATGGTGGATATATCTACGTTCAAAGCCATCAAAATATTGGAACAGAATTTTATGTCTTGCTTCCATCAATTGATGCACCTGTAATTGATCATAACAATAAAACTGCTATGGTTCATCACAGAGGCAGTGGAGAACATATCTTGCTGGTTGATGATGAACTGGAAGTTGTCAAAGCACTTGAACATATGTTGAAAAAACTTGGATATAATGTCACTTCACAGTTAAGCAGCCAAAAAACGCTTGAAATATTTCAGAAATATCCAGATCGTTTTGATCTCTTGTTAACCGATCAAACCATGCCGCAAATGACAGGGATTGCTTTATCGAAAAAAGTATTGGAAATCCGGCCAGACCTGCCAATCATTATTTCCAGTGGTTATAGCAATCAGTTGACTCAAGAAATTATCGAAGGTGTTGGTATCAAAGAAATTTTACTTAAACCGGTCACTCTAAAAGAACTGGGAGAATTAATCAAAAGGCATATTGGTTGCCGGAAAGAAGAAAAGGACAATTTATAATGAGTCAATCAGAAATTAACGATTTATTCCAGGAAGATGACATCATATTTGCTGATGAAACAGATGATACGCTTTCTGATGAGGAATCTTCTAAAAAATGGAAAATTATGATTGTTGATGATGAAGCTGAAGTTCATACTGTGACACGAATGGTGTTGGATGATTTTAAATTTGAAGGTCGGGGTGTTACCTTTATCAGTGCGTATTCTGGTGCTGAAGCAAATAAAGTGATCAAAGAAAATCCGGATTGTGCTTTAATCCTTTTGGATGTTGTTATGGAAGCAAATGACTCTGGCCTCCAGGTAGTTCGATATATTCGAGACAAGTTGCATAATAAATTTGTCCGCATTATTTTACGTACCGGTCAACCCGGACAGGCGCCTGAACGAGAAATCATTTCGCATTACGATATCAATGATTATAAAATGAAAAGCGTTTTGACTGAACAATCTTTGTTTACCACTGTCACCTCTGCCATTCGATCCTTTCGAGATATTAATATTATTGAAAAAAATAGAAAAGGATTGGAGCAAATACTGAAAGCATCAGTTTCTTTATTTCAACTTCAATCTCTAAAGCAATTTGCCAGCGGAGCATTAACACAATTGTCGTCACTTTTAGGCCTGGATGATCAACTCTATCTGCATGCATCAGGGTTTACAGCAGCACAGGATGAAGGAGAATTAAAAATAATTGCAGGGACTGGAAAATTTGAAAACTGTTTGAACCAACCATTGGACAAAGTGGTGCCGCAAAATGTCAGACATTTATTGGAACAGGCCGCCAAAACTCAAAACAGTATTATATCCAACACAGATTATGTTGGCCATTTTACAAGCAGAAATGGATCAAAAAATTATTTATATATGGGCGACTACAATCAATATTTATCAAATATTGAAAAAGATATGATTCGGGTGTTTACTTCAAACGTAGCAATTGCATTGGATAATATTTATCTCAATCGTGAAGTTGTCGATACCCAAAAAGAAGTCGTTATTACATTGGGTGAAGTTGTAGAAACACGCTCCAAGGAAACTGCCCATCATGTGCGTCGTGTCGCCGAATATTCATATAAATTGGCGTTAATGTCAGGACTTGATGAATACAGTGCTGAATTAATCCGCCTGGCATCTCCTATGCATGATGTGGGTAAAATTGGCATACCAGATACCATTCTGAACAAGCCAGGACGGCTGACACAGGAAGAATTTGAAATAATCAAAACCCATACCTTAATTGGCTATGATATTCTGAAACATTCAGATCGTGAAATCATGTGTGCTGCTGCTGATATCGCGTTAGAACATCATGAACGATGGAATGGTAAAGGTTACCCCCAGTCTCTTCAAGGTGACAAAATAAATATCTTTGGTCGTATTACCGGTCTACTGGATGTTTTTGATGCATTAAGTTACAAACGTGTTTACAAAGATGCCTGGCCATTGGAAAAAATCCTCGACCTGATCAAAGCAGAGCGGGGTGAACATTTTGATCCCAAACTGGTCGATTTATTTATTGCCCACCTTGATGTTTTTCTCGCAATTAAGGATGCCTACCCTGAAAATGAAGAAGATCCCGCCCAATCAAAAATTGTTCTGGCTGATGTTTGTGAATAGTTCTTTTTGGGCCATTGTTATCGGTTTCGTTTGTTTTTACCCAAGCTGATGGATTGCAGACAGCATTGCTTGATTTTTTTTCCACTGCCGCATGGACAGGGATCATTTCGTCCAGTTCTTTTCTTTATTATGGATAAAGCAGGTGATTTCCTTTTTTTTAAAGACTTTTGTTTTTTTTTCCTGAAATGTTTATAAATCGAGCGAAGTTTTATATGACGTGCTTTAAATATTTTGGAAAGACCTATTCGCATAATTTCTTTTACCAACACTTTTGGTTTTGCAATATTTTCATAACCTGGCGCAGCTATTTCAAAAGCTTTGGTGTTATAATCAAACATGAGGACCAAATCATTTGCTTTTAAGGCGTTTTGATCATCTCGTAACGCAATAATGGTTAACATCGTATGCGTACATTTACAGGTGGACCTCAGGCAGTATTGATCATCCAGTAAATAATGCACATTGTTCAGCTCTAGCCAAAGTTTTTCAGCATGTGGAAAAATCTCATAATATCCTATCATGAGACCATCACGTTCAATTTTTTTCATCGGAAAAGAATAATTCAATTGGTCAATTGGCGTCGAATTGATTAACTTTTTTTTGTAATTAAAAAAAATCTTCTGTAAGTGTATCCAGTTCTCTTTTGAAAAATCATAAGCAATTAATTCTGCAAGTTGAAAATCCTCTGTTGATGACTTATTTTTACCTTCAGGCATTACTGCCTTTTGTTTTAACAAATCAAAACTGATGCGGCGCTCGGGTTCTTTTTCTTTTTGATCTATGTCATATAGTTCGATGGTGATATTTCGACATGCGCATGTGGGGTTCTGGCATATGTCAAATTGGGTATACCATTTTTTCGTGAATTCTTTTTCTTCATCAATATAATCAATGGTCATTGTGTTATCTGAAAAATTTATTTTTGACATAATATGTTCCTTGTTCAGTTTGCTTGGGTCCGACCTGTTCGATTTACCGACTTTTTGGGAATACGCCCTAAGGAATGCTCGAAAAATAAATTCCTCATTTACTTATGTGCCAAGAACGTGTAGGGGCGAACCTTATGTTCGCCCATCGTACATAGGAACGAAAGCGTTATTAGTTCGAGGGCGAACATAAGGTTCGCCCCTACATCCGGGCTGGCACATAAGTAAATGGGGAACTTATTTTTCGAGTTTTCCTAAGCTACCTCGCGACAGTACATTTAACTCAAAATGAACAATATCAATATTGAGGAAGTTCTTTTCAGCGTATTCCTTCGTTGGCGTATTTTTTTTTATAAATGGCGTAAAATGTTACAGGGATCACAACCAGGGTAAACACTGTTGATGCAAAAAGCCCAAAAATAAGGGTCCATGCCAAACCAGAAAAAATTGGATCAAGTGTTATTGGCCATGCTCCCAGAGCAGTTGTCGCTGCGGTAAGTAAAATAGGACGCATTCGAATTGCACCACTATTCAGAATGGCTTCTTGAAACGCCATTCCATCTCGGACAGCTTCTTCAATAAACTCGATTAAAACAAGTGAATTTCTTATCACAATGCCACCCAAAGCAATCATTCCAATCATGCCTGTTGCAGTAAAAAAGATGGGATTATTAAAACCACCGATGACACTGTTTTTCAGAAGATTCAATAACCAAAATCCTGGCATTGCACCAATGAGTGTCAGGGGAATCGCCATCATGATTAAAAGCGGCATAAAAAATGAGCCTGTCTGAATGATCAATAAAATGTATATGCCAACAAGTGCTGCTGCAAATGCAATTCCCATATCTCTAAAAACATTAAGGGTAATTTTCCATTCCCCTTCTCCAGACCAGTTGACATGAACTCTTTTTATGGGAATGGGCTGCGCTTCCAATCGTGCCTGCATGTCCAGAATCGCTTCAGCAGGTGCGCGACCAGCCATTTCTGACATAACATAGACAATCCGCTCAAGATTTTTATGATAAATGGGCTGATTCTTTTTGACATGGTCAATTTGAACCAGTTCAGCCAAAGGCAATATTTTTCCGGAAGATGTTTTTATGGGAATTTGAGCTAAAGATATAATTCCAGAGCGGTTTTCCTTTGGCAGAATAATCTTGATCATTAATGATTGTCTTTCAGTATCTGTATGAATGGTTGAGGCTTCAATGCCACGCAATGCGACGCTCAAAGATTGAACGATCATATGGGTTGAAACACCATGCAGTGAGGCCTTTTCTTTATCAATAATAAAATTGATCCTTGTTTGCTCAGACTCTGATGTATCATCAATATCAACAACAAAGGGTTCCTCTGCCATCAATTGTTTAATATAGTGAGCTGAATCAATCAATTCTTTGTATGACTTATCTGGAGCTCCAGTTATTTCAGCAACAATTGTTGATATTACAGGCGGCCCGGGAGGAAGCTCAACAATTTTTAAGGACACATTGTTTTTATTGGCTATTTTTTCAAGATCTTTTCTAATTCTTAGAATAATTTCATGACTTTGCTGTTCTCGCATCTCTTTAGCAACAAGGTTTACCCGAATATCTGCCAGATGGCCGCCCTTTCGAAGATAATAATGACGCACCATTCCATTAAAATCCATTGGTGATGCATATCCCACATATGATATAACAGATGTAACTTCGTTAATATTCAGCAAATAATCTTCATATTTTCGAATCACCCGATCAGTAGATTCTAACGTAGTGCCTTCATCCATATCGATAATAAGCTGAAATTCATTTTTGTTATCAAAAGGAAGCATTTTTAATGGGACATACCTGAATAAAGCCAGGTATACTGCAAATCCAAGAAGAAAGAGTATGACCAGTAAAAGCACGTATCTTTTTAAGCTTGAATCTAAAAAGGGTTTTACAATTACGCGATATATTTTAAAAACCTTTCCTTTTGATTGTTCTTCTGGCATATCAGCATCATGAGGATCCCGATGTTCTTGTTGTTTATTTTTTAGCAGAAGATATGTCATCCAGGGAACAATGGTAATCGCGCAAACAGTTGAAAAGATAACAGTTAAAGGAACATTGGCTGCCATCGGTGCCATGTAAGGCCCCATCATACCAGTGATAAAAAACAGCGGCACAAAGCAAATAATGATTGCAATGGTAGACATAATGACCGGTGGAAGCACCTCATTGATCGCAGCAAGCGTTGCCTGTATGGGGTTATGTACGCCTTTGAAAATATGACGTTGAATGTTATCTACATTGGTAATCGGATCATCAACAACAAGCCCCAGAGAAAGAATCAGGGCAAAGAGCGTTACGCGGTTAATTGTGTAGCCAAATAAGTAATTGACAAACAATGCCAGTGAAAAACTGATAGGAACTGCAATTGCGACCACAAGCGCTTCGCGCCATCCCAGGACAAATGCCAGTAATGCGACCACTGTTACAATCGCAAAAAAAAGTGAACTTAAAAGCTCATTCACTTTTTGCTGTGCTGTTGCGCCATAATTTCGGGTGATTTCAACATGTACATCTGATGGGAGGACAGTCTTTTTAAGTTCTTCCAACTTGCTTAAAACATTATTGGCAACATTAACTGCATTGGTTCCTTTTTTTTTGGCAATGCCCAGTGTTACAGCAGGGTATGACACTGGCTGATCTTCCATTTTGTTTGCTTTTCGATAATAATTGGAAAAAGAAATTCTTGAATAATTATCAGCCTCTTGAGGTCCATCAATGACGCGAGCAATATCTCTGATATAAATCGGTCGTCCATCATGAACACCAACAATCAAATTATTCACATCATTGACTGTTTTTAAGTAAGAATCACTACTTACGATGATTTCTTCATTCAGCCGATTAAAGGTTCCTGCTGTAACTGAAGCATCCGCACTTTTCAATGCGCCAATCACTTGTTGAAATCCAACACTTAAACCTGTCATTCTTTCTTTGGAAAGTTCAATACGAATCTCTCGTTTTCTTCCACTGACAATTTCGGTCCGGGATGTATTTTTAACAAGCGCCAGACGATTCAGTAATTCTTCACCGATTCGCCTTAATTCATAATCATTATAGCGACTTGAATACAAAGTTAAATTAATAATGGGGACATCATCAATTTCAACAGGTTTAACCACCCATCCCTTGACAATGGGTGGCGCTTGATTGGCATGCATGCTGACACGATTATGAAGTTTTGTCAGTGATTCTTCCCTGTCTTCACCCACAAAGAATCGAACTGTAATCACAGCCATATCTTGCATTGAGGTGGAGTATACGTATTCGACACCATCAATTTGCCATAAATACCGCTCCAATGGTGTAGAGACAAGCTTTTCAATTTCTTCAGGGCTGGAACCTGGTGCATGAACATAGACATCAGCCAAAGGCACCACAATTTGAGGTTCTTCTTCTCTCGGAGTAATAAGTATTGCAGATATCCCGAGACAAAACGACAGAATAATGAGAATGATTGATAACTGTGATGTCAGAAAACGATAAACAATACCGGGGATAAACCCTTTCACTGTATCATCTGTACTCATGTTCTATTCCTTTATTCCAATTAATTCATCGCCCGATATCCCCGATAAAACTTCTATTTGATCACCATATTGTTTCCCTGTTTGAATAAATACATTTTTCCATTGATTGTCTTCATGGAGGGTAACCATTTCTAACTGGCCGATTTTACGTACTGAATGAAAAGGAATCATAACGACCTCACGCTTGCCAGCAGGTATGAGCAGTTTTCCAAACATTCCAGGATAAAGCCCATCTATGACAGGTAAGGTTGCTTTGACCAAAAATGTTCGTGTTTGCGGATCAGCATATGGAACGATCTCTTCTACAACTGCATTTACAGTTTTATTTAAAGTGGTAATCTTTACTTTTAGTTTTTGAAATTTCTGTACCTTTGTAATTAAACCTTCCCTGACATATGCTTCCAGTCGAAGCGATCCTTCTGTCTGAAGAATAATCAAGGGTTTTCCAGGAAGCGCTAAATCACCGGGTTCAATCAGCCTTCTGATAATCTCACCATTTTGAGTGGCTTTGATAACTGTATAACCCAAAGCAATTTTAGCTTCTTTAATGATTTCTTTGGCACGTAGAATGCCTGCTTTTGAACCTGATAAGGCTTTATTCGCTTTTTCTACACTGGCCTGAGCCTGTAAGAAGGCAGATTCCGCCTGTTCGACATCCTGATTTGTTGCAGCTTGAGATTCAAAATATTTTTTTATTCTTTCAAATGTCAATTTTTTTTGTACAAAATTCGCTTTTGCTGCTGCCACTGCATGTTGAGCCTGTTCTTTATTTGATATGGCACTTTTGAGGCCCTGTTTGGCCTGAAGAAGTTTCGATTTTAATTGCCTGTTATCCAAAATAACAAGAGGGGTGCCTTTTGAGACTTTGTTTCCAGAAGTGACCTTAACATCAATAACTTTAGCGGTTATTTGTGATTCAATGCGTGTTTCAACCTTTGGCCGAACAGTGCCAACAGCCTCATACCATTCAATAATGGTTTGGACACTTGAACGAACTGTTTCTTTTGGCACAGGAATAGCCGCTGTATTTAAAGTAACCCCCGGAACGATCTTTTCTGCATATATGTCCTTGACAAATATACATGCAGTCGTCATTAATGTAAAAATAGTAAGGTAAAATAGATTATTTGATTTCATTTTCATTCCAACCTCCCCATAATCCTAAAGCCCTTGCAATTTCAGCCTGGCCTTTTGCTTTATCATAAAATGCAATGATTGATCGTGTTTTTGCCTGATTTCGATCCAATTCAGCTTCAAGATAACGACTGATCGTCACTGATCCCCCTTCATACTGACGTTTGACCAGTTTATAAGATTCTTCTGCACTGATAACACTTCTCTCAGTCACTGTTAATCGGGCATTGGCATCTTCAATATTTAGATATGCATTTTTGACATCAAGTTTAATTTGTAATATCATATGGTTATAATTCGCCATTAATTCTTTAAATGCTTGCTTCGCCTGAGCCACATAAGCATTCGTTTTTCCCCCTTCAAATATATCCCAGGTCAATTTTAAGTACAATCCCCAATTATTTCTATCTTCGTAAAAAGCCATATCTTCAGCATCGTAAAACCGGGTAGCAATGACATCTAAACTGGGGAAATAGCCCGCTTGACTGATTTTCAGGCCAATTTTGGATTGTTTAATTTTTTCATAAATTGTTTTTATCTCAGATCTGGTGGTCAAAGCAATTTGAACACCTTTATCATAATTTTTTGGATACGTGATATCTTGCTTTTCATTCGCAAGTAATGACAACTGAATGTGTGGTCCAAAGCCCAAAAGTGTACTTAAATGGGCCAATGCTCTTTTATGAAAATTTTTACTTCTAACAAGCTTCTCCTTAACTTCCGCCAATCGAACATCAAGGGAGAGCACGTCAGACTTTAATACACCTCCAGAGTTATATCTCACAGTCATCAGCTTTAATTGCGTTTCAACAGTCCCAACAGATTCTTCAGCAATTTTGATTAAATCTGATGCAACCAAAGCATCATAATAGGCATTGATTACTGAAGCCAAAAGTGCATTTTCAATTGATTCACGCTCAAGTTTTTTTTCTGAAAGAACTGATTGCGCAAGATTGTTGTGATAAAATTTTTTGCCGCCCTGAAATATATTGTATTGCAAATTAATACCCACTTCATAATTATCAAATGTAGATGGATGGTTAAAATTTGCATTGGGCGGGAGAAGTCTTTGTCTGGCAGTTTTCAATAGATAGGCGATGGGATCGTTTGATTTTGTGTATTCGGTATATAAACTTACTTTTGGAAAAAAAGCAGCTCTGGCAATGCGTATACCGGCTTCCGCTTTTTCCATTCTGGCAATTATTTTTTTGATTTCCTGACTGTTTGATAAGGCAATTCTCATGGCTTCTTTGATAGATATGGAATGATCAGGAATTTTAGTTTCAGAATGTGCAAGGCTGAATATAAATAAAAATGTACAAATAGTAAAAATAGGTATTCGTCGTTTGTTGTTTTTATTATAAACTTTCATTTTACTCCATTTCAGACATTTACTAAGGAATGCTCGGAAAATAACATACTCATTTTTCTTGATCGTCCAAAAAAATAAGGTCGTGTAGAGATGTAGCATGCTACGTCTCTACAGTACAATTATCTCAAAACGAACAATATCAATAATGGGGACGTTATTTTCAGAGCATTCCTAAGACTTCAGTTGTTGCTGTAATTTTTCAATAATTTTTTTTTGTTCGGCTAACTGTTTTTTGTTTTCAGCTAAAGCTTCCTCTTTTTCAGCTAAAGCTTCCTCTTTTTCAGCTAAAGCTTCCTCTTTTTCAGCTAATTGTTTTTTGTTCTCAGCTAAAGCTTCATTTTTTTCTTCAATTTCACGTTCTAATGTCTGTAATTCTTCTATTATTTCATCTTCTGCCTCCATTTTCTGCCTTATTTCATGGCTTGCAGAAGCCATATGTAAGCGTCTTATTATTGGATTGAATTTTTCAGGATAATCTGATTCTTTTATTAATAATAAATGTTCATCTGATACGATTAAAGTCTGATCAAATATGGCAAGCATCTGTTCTAATTCACTTTGCTTTTCTGAGCTGAGCTCTGGAATAACTATCACATAGCTGTCATGAGTCAGACTTTCTATAAATGGCTCTTTGCCTTTCAGCTCTTCTTCTGATATTCCATTTGTGTACCTGCGTTTCACTTTGATAATCGGAATATCAAAATTTTCCAGCTTGTGGCCTAAAAAATATACTGTTATTATTGGAATGGCTCTTTTTTTTACTCTTTTCTTGTCTTTTTCTTTATAGTAATAAATACTTGTCGTTTTTTTATACTGTTCCCCCAAATAACGTCTGAATCGCATTATATCAGTTGAATATTTTGCTTTTTGAATTTCAATAAGAACCTGTTTGTAAGATTGATCTGGCAGACGAATTTTTGCTGAAAAATCTAACCTATAAACAGTTAAGGATTTATTTTCAATTGTCAGTATGTTTTCCTGGGGTAAAAATTCAAGGCTTTCAATATCTTCATCAATAATCGTAGATAAAATAAGCTTAGCAATTTCAGCATCTTCCATTAAATATTTGAAAACAACATCATATATTGGATTGGCAATAGCGATTTCTTTTTTTGTTTTCATAGCAATCTCCTTTTCATTAGAATTCGGCATCCTTCACATTTCAGTTAACACTTTATCGAGAACATGATGTCCTTTGTAGAGACGTAAGGCTGTGCGTCATTGCCGTCAGGCTAAGCGCAAACTCGCTCCGGTGCTCGTTACCAGGCTCTGCCTGGGAACGTTTTACAAGGTGGCTCTGCCACTTACGAACTGAACAGGCGGCAGAGACGCCAAGAACACGTTCCCAGGCAGAGCCTGGTAACGAGCACCGGAGCGAGTTTGCCTTAGTCTGATGGCTATGGGCTGTGCGTCTCCGAACAGAGAAAGGGCATTTCAGACAGTATTAATTATAGTAAGGAAACCTCGAAAAATAAGTTCCCCATTTACTTATGTTCCAGCCCGATGTAGGGGCGAACCTTGTGTTCGCCCTCGAACTAATAACGCTTTCGTTCCTATGTACGATGGGCGAACATAAGGTTCGCCCCTACATCGGGCTGGCACATAAGTAAATGGGGAACTTATTTTTCGAGTTTTCCTAAGGTGAATCTTGTGTAACCTTTAAAAATATAAGTAACATCATTTAACAAGCTTTTCTGGAAATGAGTCAGAGAATTCTTGTAAACGTTCTTCAGGAAATGCTACAATATTCGATTGTTCTTTTAAGATATCAAAGTTTAGAGCTTTTAGTTGATAAAAACCTTTTTTTCTGTATTTTCCTTCTTTTCTTTTATCTTTATTTCCATTGTTATCCCACATGTCAAATATATAAAAAGAATAGTTATCTGGAAAGTTTTCTTTTAATTCAGATTCAGAGTGAAATGAACAATCAAGACCAATTTCAATTTCAAGAACAATAATGGGACGATACTTATCCAGGGTATTTTTTAAGCCTTTGATAACAGTCTTCTCAAATGCTTCAACATCAATTTTCATCATGTGAATTTCATCTGAAATATTATGATTAAAATATTTATCTCCATCAACGATACGTAAAGGTATGCCTGTTTCTAGACGATCTTTTTGATTTTTTACAAAAGAACCTAAGCCAAGATTGGTTCCTTTTGGAGCAAAAAACTGCATTATATCATCTTTGTCTCCAATACCAACATCATGAATAATAATATTGTCAATGTTATTCAATTGAATTTTTTCAACAATTTTTTTGCGTACTCTTTCGTAAGGTTCAAACGAATGAACAACCTTTGATATGGGACTCATAAACAGGCTGTGGTGTCCTTGATTTGCACCAATATCCACATAAACACCTTTTTTATCGAATATTGCACTGGCAACATCATTCCAGAAAAACAAATGCCCCTTTTCAAAAGCGCCATAAAAATAACAATGGAAATCAAGTGAATTTGTAATATCACCTTTATATCTCATTCCAAAAAAATCAATTTCAAAAGGCAAAGAAACCGAAGTGGTTGAATGTAATATTTTAGATCTATATAAAAATCGTAACCATTTTGGTGGAATAATTTGTTTATGCCAGTTATACCTGAGTAACGCTTCAATTATCATTTTTATATCCTTATTCTAATAAGCGCATTTCAAAAAGGGGGGAAATTTTCGAGCACATTCCCAAAAAGTCGGAGATTATTTTATAGGTTTATTCATTCAATAACCGGAAATACTTTTTTTAAATGCACCCTATTCAAAATTAAAGTATTCGGACAATAAAATGCTCTTTTTTCTTGATCGCACAAAAAAAAAGAGCCTCCTGCTTACCACTGATCAGAGATTAAGGAATGCTCGAAAAATAAATTCCTCATTTACTTATGTGCCAATAACGTGTTGGGGCGAACCTTATGTTCGCCCATCGTACATAGGAACGAAAGCGTTATTAGTTCGAGGGCGAACATAAGGTTCGCCCCTACATCGGGCTGGCACATAACTAAATGGGGAACTTATTTTTCGAGTATTCCTAAGTAAATTCCTAACACATCAATTAATATTTGTCAATTTATAAAGATGATCGTCGTTGAAAAGGGAAAAAATATATAGAGTGTAACCAAAATGTCAGGTCAAACCGAAAGCAGGCCTATGATTTAAGCCCTGAAAGGGCGACACACAAAAAAACAATAATAATAGGTAGCCCATTTATGTGGCACCCTTACAGATATTTACCCAGGGCGTTGCCCTGGGCTGGTATATTGCGCCCTTTCAGGGCTAAGAAAAATGCCCCCTTTTTTAGAATGCGCCCATTTTTTTATCGTGCAAAAAAATAAGGTGAGTGTAACCAAAATGGCCGGAATTGAAATTATCTCTCACCATTTTTTGAACCAGGATTACACTGAAGAAGATGAATAAGATGAAATAAACACAGTATTTTAATGATCTTATTCATCTTCTTCAGTATAATACTGGTTCAAAAAAATAATGAGCAAATTGTATTCACCGGCTATTTTGGTTACACCCAAATAAGGTTGTGTAGAGACGTAGCATATAACGTCTCTACACGACAATTTTTAAGATAACACTTCTATCAAATTTTAGAGTTCTTAGAATGCGCCCATAAAAAAATGAGCATGTTTTCTTTCCGCGCATTCCTTAGATATCAATGATACTCATGCGTACCCAATTTGACTTTCTTACCTGTTTTCTTTTCAATAAACTGTGCCATCTCCTCTGCGGTTGCGTAAGGACAGGATGGTTTCGCATTAACCATACATGAGCTCAAATAGATTTCATCCGGGTGAATGCCGGTATTTTTAATAGCACACCCAACATTTGACGCAGTTGAGCGCCCAGGACATGTACATTTAACAAATGAAATAACCTGTGATTCTTCAGTTATTTTACCCTCTCCAAGCGCTGCTGCTTTTAAACATCGCCATTCACCGGGACAGCCATAACCACTATCCATATAGGCGCCACAGCCAATAATCATAATTTTTTTCATAATACCTCCTTAAGTTTTAATTTTTACTGAACAGGTGTCACCTCATTGCCGTCAGGTTAAAGCAAACTCTCATGAACACTCGTTCCCAAGCAGAGCGTGGGAACGAGGAGGTTTGCGTTAGCCTGACGACAATGGGTGTCACCTGCACCAAAAGCAAAAAGGATATACTTTGATGACACAACAGAATACCCCACAAAAACGATTATAAAAAAAGCCCACTGCTTTTGATATCTTGTTGACTCAGATATACATCTGATGGTCACTGTGTCTCATTTTTTTAAGTAAGCGATCATAAGTTTTCGGGTAGATCGTAGTAATCGAAATCCAGCCAATGTACGAAACCAATGTAGGGGCGAACCTTATGTTCGCCCGCTGAACAACAATCGTTTGTGAGCCTATGTCCGAGGCAATCGCTTCAAATTCATTTTCGAACATAGGTTTGATACCGGTTTTTGTCCGGCGGGCGAACACAAGGTTCGCCCCTACATTGGTTTCGTACATTGGCTGGATTTCGATTACTACGATCTACCCGAAAACTTATGATCGCTTACTTAATACTAATTGCAAAATTCCTGCTTTTATATTAATAAATGTATGTCTTTAGTTTTTTAATTACAAATTATTCAAATTTTAAAGAAAAAATCAACGTATTCTTACATATGTTTTTGATTGCCACATATTTTTTAAAAATTGGTCAAGGATGCGATAGGGCGCATTCTAAAAAAGGGGGGGCAATTTTCTTAGCTCCAGGGCGTTGCCCTGGGTTGGTATATTGCGCCCTTTCAGGGCTAAAAAATGCCCCCTTTTTTTAATGCGCCCGATGCAATATTATTTTTAGTATATACTCAAAATAATATTGATGTCAAGCTTTTTTTATATTTTTACTCGAAATGACAACGATCATTATTTAGGAAAGCTCTGAAACAATGATCGCTTACTTAGGAATGCTCGGAAAATAAATTCCTCATTTACTTATGTGCCAAGAACGTGTAGGGGCGAACCTT
>Ga0272440_1000614_pt1 | contig 30017 bp, 8 predicted proteins | sample SSMMMBAug17_FD_192440 | JGI IMG/M metagenome (GOLD analysis project Ga0272440, IMG submission 192440) | Marine sediment archaeal communities from Little Sippewissett salt marsh, Falmouth, MA, United States - SSM-MMB-Aug17 | ecosystem: Environmental > Aquatic > Marine > Wetlands > Sediment ... | reverse complement strand
TGTTTCCAAACAGTTATATATATAAATAAATTATTTATGTAGTCGACAAGATTTAATATATATTTTGTCGGTTAATACCAAGAATGCTGTGAAGTCCGGAAAAAAAATCGCTTAACACTAGGTTATAGTGCGTAAACTTGGGGCGTAGAGACCCGTTACATTCTTTATTTGTTGATTTAAAGTTTGTTTTACATTTTTTTCCACATAGATTTGATTCTGAAATCCACGCACCCGATTATTGTTAGTCAATACACTCAAGAAGAACTATGATTCGTCTGATTCAAATGATGTACTATGATGGGTTCTTTTGCTAAACAGCCACGCATCCGGTTTTACATTTGAAGTATACCAAAAAGTGTGGTTGATGCGCTGGGCAGCCACACATTCGGTTTTGCATTGGAAGTACCAAAGAGCGTGGTTGATGCACTGAGCAGCCACGCATTCGGTTTTATATTGGTAGTATACCAAAGAGCGTGCTTGATTCGCTGAACAACACATAATTGGTTAAATTTTGGACAAAGACTTAAGTGCTTTGGTGGAGCACCGAGCAACACACAATCGGTTTATTTTTTAACAACGTCCCAATCGCTTAGAATTCAAACGTTGTGCAAAAATGAAATAGGCTTTATACTGTAAATCTACCATGACGCTTTAAGCCTATAATATAGGCAAACACGCAATTGGTTAAAAAAAACAATTTTGATGAGCAGTGCTTAGCATCAAGGCAATTGCTTGGATTGATATCGGATGTTCATTAAAGTTCGTTTGCATTAGTGACCGGAAGATGATGAGTTACGTAATTATTTATTTAAATATAGGACAATTTAGTGTTTTCTAAAATTTATATATGTTATATTGAAAATAATTAATAATTTATCCGAACCAATTCCAAATTTTATTAAAAAATTTCGGGGCAACAACTAAAAAATTGGAGCAGATATGAAAAATAACTACCAATTGTTTTTTAGCATTTTTTTAATAATTACAATCCTCTCTTTTTCAAATCATGGATATTCGAAAATCATTAATGTACCAGATGAATATACAGAAATACAGGCAGCTTTGAATGCAGCAGCAGAAGGGGATACTGTTCAAGTTGCTCCTGGTACATATAATGAAAATATTGTTTGGCCGGATATTAATGGGATAAAATTGATTGGGAGTGGTGAGGAAAATTGTCTTATACAAGGTCATGAATCTTATAAAGCTGTTATTTCGATTGAAAAATCTCAGGCAGATGATATTACGATTAATTCAAAAACTTTAATTAGTGGGTTTACAATATCAAAAGGTAGAAATGGTGGCATAAGATGTATTCACTCCAGCCCATATCTTTCAAATCTTATTGTAATAGATAATACATATGGTGGAATTAATTGTAGTCACTCCTCACCTGCTTTATATGATATTAATATAATAGATAATGGCGCGGATAATGGAGGTGGCGTCTACTGTAGCAATTCCTCTCCTATCTTAACAAATGTTAATATCTCTGATAACTGGGCCAATACAAAAGGGGGTGGGATTTACTGTGAATATTCCTCTCCTACTTTTTTTAATGTTAATATATCCAATAATGGGACGAATTACTATGGCGGTGGCATATATTGTTTATCATCTTCTACTTTTTCCAATTTAAACATAATAAACAATCTGGCAGATTATGGGGGAGGGATTTATATCGATTGCTGTTCTCCTACTTTTGACAATGTAAAAGTATTGAAAAACACTTCAAGAGAAGATGGTGGTGGTGTTTATCTGAATGGTTGTTGCTACAATCAACAAACGTTTACATTTTCGAATACAATCTTAGAGCAAAATCTGGCTAAAAACTATGGTGGAGGACTTTTTGCGAAAGAATCACATATAATTTTTTTGAATACAACAATCACACAGAATATGTCTGAAAATAAAGGTGGTGGTATTTATTTGTCTAATGACTCTAATTATTGTGATTATGAGATTCATTTCGATAAGGATAATCGTAGTAGTATATATTCTAATCAAGCAAATTATTCTCTTGGTATTGATATATACGCTGAAAAAAGTGCATTTCAGTCACAACAGGTTGATTTAATCTTAGATACATTTACTGTACAAAATCCAAATGGATTATATATAACACCGATTAATATATTTAAATCAGAGATAATAAGTTCTATAAAACAACAAAAAAAGTCAAATCTATTTGTATCACCTTCAGGAGATAATTCAAATCCAGGTACTTCTTTAGATTTTCCACTTGAAACAATTGAGGAAGCAGTATCAATTATTAGTGTAGACCAGCCGAACTCATATACAATTTTTCTTTTACCTGGAATCTATAGCCAAAACACCAATGGAGAAAATTTCCCATTATATTTATTTGAAAATTTAGTAATACAAGGAATTGAGAGTGCAGCTAAAACCATTTTAGATGGAAACAATAAAAGCAGAGTTTTAATAATCGAAAATGCTGACAATATTGTAATAAAGGAAGTCACTATTACAAATGGTAATATCAGTGAAGGTGACGCTGATGGAGCAGGTGTTTATTGCCTCGCTTCAAGTCCATCATTCTTGAATGTGTCAATCACAAATAATTCTATCACAAGAGATGGTTCAGTAACAGGGGCAGCTATTTGTATGATAGACTCAAACCCAATTATATCAAACGTATCTATTGTCAATAATTTGATAACTAATAAATATAATAGCTACGGCGCTGGTATATATTTAAAAAATTGTAAATCTATTATATCAAATATTTTTATTGCACAAAATATCATTACAAATTCAAAAACAGGCCATGGTGCTGGTCTTTATATTGAAAGTTCTAATCTAACGATAACCAATGGTTCAGCAGAGAGAAATATTATTGAAAATTCTAACAATGCTTCTGGCTCTGGATTTTATATCAGTAACTCTGAATTAACAATGAATAATTTTCTTATTTCTAATAATTTAATAAAAACAGATTCTGCTTTTGGAGGTGGACTATACTTAAAGAATATATTAAATTCCAATTTTTCAAATATAAACATTTCAGATAATTCTATTATAGGTAATGGTTTAGCGAAAGGTGCAGGTATGTATTTTGATGAATCTAATCCAGTATTTTTGGATTCACACTTAATACATAACTGTGCTTTTGATTTAGATGGAAATAGTGCTTATGGTGGAGGTTTATGTTTGAATAATTCTAACCCTGAACTCTATAATATTTCAATCAAAAATAACTCAGCATCTTTTGGTGGCGGAATTTTTTGTTATGATAACTCGACTCCAAATTTAGAGAATATTATTATTAATCAAAATATAGCAACAAATGATGGCGCCGGTATTTGTTTTTATACCTCTGAATATTCTTGGACTGGGAATACACAAAATCCGATTTTTTCAGAGGTAACAATACAAAATAATATTGCCAAATATAGAGGTGGTGGGATAGCATTTCTTAGTAAAATAAAATATCCGATATTTAATGTAACTGATTTATGTAATATTTTTTTAAATCAGGCCCTTATAGGAAGTGACATCTATTCAGAAGAAAATTTCAATTCAGTAATTCCAGTTTATCTGGAAACTTTTACCATTGATAAGCCAACAGATTATTATGTATACCCCACCAACAAATTCACATTTAGCATTGAAAAAGGATTAAAAACATGTATAGCGGCTAATCTCTATGTATCAACTAATGGTAATGATTCAAATGATGGGTTTTCTATGGATACCCCACTAAAAACTATTCATTATGCACTTTCCATTATTGCTGCGACTGATAACAACAGCTATACAATTTTTCTAAACTCTGGAATATTTAGCCCGGAATCAAATGGTGAAATATTTCCACTTTCAATTCCCCCTAATGTTTCAATCAAAGGCCAAGGGCAAAATAAAACAATTTTGAATGCCAGCGGTAATAGCAATGTTTTAATACTTACAGAAGCAAACAATCTTTCTATTTCAGATTTATTGATCAAAGAAGGATATAGCCTCAATGGCGGAGGAATTTTTTGTGAGGATGCCAATGACATACGATTTTCAAATGTCACACTTATGAATAATAGTGCAAGTGAATTTGGGGGGGGAATATTTATAAAGAATTGTTTTAACCTTAGTTTTTTTAACATTTTGCTTTCTAATAATAAGGCATATTATGGGGGGGGAATCTATTTGGGTCAGTTTTCAAGCAATGAGCCGAATATAGATTTTAATCAAGTTTTTGTTACTGAAAATGCGGCTGATTTTGGAGGTGGTGTATGCATGAGTGACTCTGCGCTAAACATTGCAAATCTAAGTATTACAAAGAATGCTGCAAAATATGGTGGTGGTATATATGTTCGTGAGAATTCAGGTGTCACTATCTCAGGAGTATCTGTCTCAGAAAATATTGCAACATTAAAAGGTGGTGGTTTGTATTTACAATCTTCTGATTTTTCTTTTAACAAAGATCATCTGTGTAATATCTTTAATAATAAAGCGTTAACTGGAAACGATTTATATACAGAAGATGATGATATTGTTAATATAATTGTAGACACATATACAGTACAAAGACCAACTGAATTTCATGCCATGCCTGTGCAATCCTATAGTTTTACGATCAATGAAGGTTTATTTTCACAGGTGGATTCGAATTTATATGTTTCTGCTTCTGGAAGTGATTCAAATAAAGGAGATAACCAGAATTTGCCATTAAAAACAATACAGCATGCGTTAAATGTTTTTATTGTAGATCAAGAAAATCCCTATACAATATTTGTTGATTCAGGCGTGTATTCAAAAGAAACAAATGGCGAAATTTTTCCGCTTCCACTGTTTAGCAATATATCCATTGTTGGCAAAGGTGAAAATGAAACGATCCTTGACGCAAATGGGAATTCTCAAGTTATTATTATGGATAATGTGGAAAATGTAATTATTGATAACTTATCGATAAGAAATGCTCATGGAGTTAATGGTGGTGGAATATTTTGTAATAATTCCAAGGCATGCTTCTCAAACATGAAAATTTCAAATTGCGTGGTGTTGGATAATGGCGCTGGTATATATGGTTTAAATTCAAATATTCAAATATCAAATATTACGATTATTGATAATAACAGCGGTAACAAAGGTGGTGGCGTTTATTTTGAAAATTCAACTTTTAATATAGACATTGGAAAAATTGAAAACAATGAATCAGATTATTATGGTGGCGGCATTTATGTCAAACAGTCAACAGCACAATTCTCAAACCTTATCGTTAATAACAATATATCCATGACAGATGGCGGAGGTCTGTATTTCTATGACTCAAATCCTGTTTTGTCAAATACCACAATTACACACAATAAAGCAGCTAATAATGGCGGCGGTATATACTTTTTCAACTCAACTCCGGCATTTGATATCAATAACCGATGTAATATATATTTGAATGATGCATTGACAGGTAAAGATTTATTTTCCAATATATCAATTAATGTTATTGTCGATACTTTTTCAATTGGTCAACCTGATAATTATTATGCAAATCCAATTCAAAATTTTCAATTTGATGTCATTTCAGGTTTAAAAGAACAAATTCGTTCAAATATTTTTGTTTCACCTGAAGGTGATGATTCAAATTCTGGAATAAATATTGATTCACCTTTTAAAACAATCCAACAAGCTATGTCTGCAATAGCATCGAATACGAACCAATCCTATACAATATTTCTTGATTCCGGTACATTTAGCGCTTCTACAAATAATGAACAATTTCCACTGGTGTTAAACAGCCCTGTTACAGTTAAAGGAACAGGAAAACAACAAACGATCCTGGATGCTGGAAAACTTAGCAGACTTTTGATTATTGAAAACGAAAACAATATAGCCATCAGTGGAATGACATTAAAGAATGGTTTTTCAAATAATAAAGGTGGCGCCATTTATATTGAAAATGCCAACCCAAAAATTTCAGATATAAGTATTGAAAATAGCTCGGCTGAAGAAGGTGGAGGAATTTTTTGCTATGCTTCTGGTCCTGATATTTCAGATGTCATCATAACAAAAAATACCTCAAATAAAGGTGGCGGCATCATGTTATATGATTCAAAACCAATAATATCAAACGTAACAATAAATGATAATGTGTCTGAAAATAGCGGAGGCGGTTTGTTTTGTCATGGTTCTTTTCCCAATTTATCCCATGTCACAATAAAAGATAATGTTTCAAATTTTTATGGTGGGGGGATATCTTTCATTAACTCAGTTCCAATTTTTGATACAATAGAGCGGTGCAGCATTTATTCTAATCAGGCATTAATTGGAAATGATTTGTTTTCAGATAAGTCGATACATGTCGCTATTCAAATATTCTCAGTGCTTCAACCAAATGGCTTTCATGCATACCCTTTAAAAGAGTTTACTTTTGATATTATCGAAGGAAAATTATTGCAAACAGAATCGGATTTATATGTTTCACCTTCTGGCAGTAATGACAATTCGGGTGATAATCCGGATCAACCCCTGAAAACAATTCATTTCGCATTATCTATTATTTCCAATTCAACCAATCATCGGTGTATATATCTTGATTCAGGTGTTTATAATCCTTTAACCAATGGAGAGATATTCCCTTTATGTTTGTTTAGTAACATTTCCATTATTGGTAATGGCATGAATGACACTATTTTAGATGCTGATGGTAAAAGTAGTGTGTTTTACATAATGAGTGCAAAAAATATTTATTTAACTGATCTGATGATTACAAATGGTGCTTCAGATCGTGGCGCAGGTCTTTATTCTGTTGATGGCGACATACAACTCAATAATATAATCATTTCAAATAATAGCGCATATTTAGGCGGTGGGGGCTTATATTGTCAAAATTCCGATCTTGATTTTGAAAATATCATCATAAAAAATAACATCGCCAATAAATGCGGAGGGGGAATATTTTGTGATCATTCAAGCACTTTATTTTCTGATATTTCAATCATAAAGAATTCAGCAGAAGATTCAAATGGTGCTGGTGGAGGGATGTATTCCTATTACTCGGAGCATAATTTGTCTAAAATCATTATCACTGATAATAGTGCCAATCAAACAGGTGGTGGACTCTATTTATATCAATCCATTCCTGTTTTTGATGATATTCATTTATGTGAAATTTCTGGAAACCATGCACAAATCAATGAGAATATCTTTTCTGATACGCTGTTCAATTATAATTTCAATACCAATGTCAGATGGTCAATCAAAGATATTATTTATGAATTACAAATATTAACAAAAACAAAAATTCCAGCAGAAAGAACTGTTCGATCTTTATCTCAACATGGTTTAGAGCATATTATCATGATGATGAAACAAAAATAAAAAATTATTCACAAACTCTAATAAAATGTGTAGAAAAATATCAATATATTAAACATAATATGTTGAAAATTGAAAGGTTAAGCAATCAATGATTTTAATGAAATATTATTTTAAGTATATTTCTTTTTTTATTTTAGCGATTGTTGTGATTCATTGTCGCTTTGCTTTTGGATGGGAACCATTAGTTCATCTTCAATCAAATTATGACTTATATCAAATTTGGGGGAACTCACATGATTGCATTTATGCTGTTGGAAATTTGGGAACCATATTTCATTATGATGGCAACAATTGGAAGATGATGCAAAGCAATACTGATGTCAATTTATATGGTGTTTGGATCAGTCCAGAAAATAGAGTTTTAGCTGTAGGTGAAAGGGGTGGAATTTTTCAATATCAAGATGAAAAATGGACAAAAATTATCAGTGATACCGATAATCAACTTGTTTCTATCTGGGGTTTAGATGAATCAAATATTTATGCTGTTGGGGAGAATGGAACAGTTATTCATTTTGATGGTTTGACCTGGAAAAAAGTAACCATTTCTACAAATGCAGATTTGAAAGACATTTGGGGTAGTTCTGAAAACAATATTTTTGCCATTGGAAATGATAGCACTATTTTTCATTTTAATGGTGAACAATGGGAACAATTTGACGCCAATTATTTGAACTCAGAGGGCATTCTATTTAATTCAATATGGGGTTTTTCAAATAATGATATTTATGTAAGCGGTCAAGATGATGATAAAACAATTATTTTGCACTATGATGGAGTGCAATGGCATATTTTTCATGAATTGGATAAAAAGGTAAACAATATATGGGGATTATCAAAGAGTGATCTCTATTTTTCTTGTGAGAATGGAATCAGCCGCTACAATGGAAATGAATGGGGCTTTCAGGAATTAAATTCTCAGATTTATTCAATTTGGGGGGATAATAAAAACGACATATTTGCAGTTGGCGAATCTGGAAAAATATTTCATTTTCAGGGGAATGACTGGCAAACGATTACCAACAACGAATCACTATCGTTTCGCTCTATATCTGGAAATACAAAGGATAATTTTCAAATAGTTGGAAATTTTGATAGAGTTTATGTTTATAATGGTCATGACTTAGATCGAATTAACTTTATCAATGTAATCCATTTTAATGATATCTGGAGTAGTTCAGCAAATAATATTTATGTGATAGGACAGAAACCGGGTTGGATGGGGTTTTTTATAGATGGTCTAATCATGCATTGTAATGCCAAAAACTGGTATCAAGCCTATGCAAGTGATCATGAGTATTTTGGCGTTTGGGGTTATAACAAGCAAGTGTTTGTCGTAGGAAATGATTATTCAATCATTCACTTTGATGGCAACACTTGGTTAAAAATGCCTATATCTTCAGAAATACAACGTTCTTACGATTTACATGATGTTTGGGGAAGTTCAGAAAAAGATGTATACGCAATTTCAAACGAAGGTGGAACAATCCTACATTACGATGGTACTATCTGGCGTCAAATGTATGGAGAAAGCGAAAGAAGGATTCTTGGATCAGGTGTTTGGACAAATTCCTGGGATAATACATGGACGGTTGGGGAAAATGAAATTAATTTTTTTGATGGAAAAAAATGGGAAATAATTCAAAATAAACATATTGAATCTCCTTTATGTTTAAAAAAAATATGGGGTTCATCTAAAAATAATATTTTTGCTGTTGGTTGTAAGGGAAGAATTTTACACTATGATGGTTATCAGTGGTTTCAAATGAACAGCAAAACGTTATCAGATTTATATGGCATTTGGGGAACTCCTGAAAATGTTATTTTTGCAGTAGGTGACAATAAAACAATTATTAAATATTCTATAAAAGAAGTTTGCTCTATGGGATGTGATTATAGCAGCATTCAACAGGCAATTAATAACTCACAAAATTCTGATATCATTCATGTAAAGGATGGTACATATAATGAAAACATTGATTTCAAAGGAAAAAATATCTTTTTGCGTTCTATTAATGGTCCTGAGAAAACAATCATTAAAGGCGATGGAAAGCATTCAGTTGTCACTTTTAATTCAGGCGAAACTCATGGCACCAGATTGGATGGTTTTACCATAACAAATGGAAATGCAATCAACGGTGGCGGAATATTCATCAATAAAGATGCATCGCCAACAATTCGTGCCTGCATTATCAAACATAATAGCGCCATGCAAAATGGCGGTGGGATATATTGTGAGCAGTCTATTATACAAATACTTAATTCTCTAATTTATGATAATACAGCTTCCAAAGGTGATGCCATATACATTTTGAAATCATCAGCAGATATACACAATAGTACAATTGTTGAAAATAATTTTTCTCAAGGTGAAGGTATTTATATTAAAGGTGCTTTAGCCATTCTAAGAATATCAAATTCTATTTTGTGGAATAACCATAATGAACTTGTGACTAATGAATGTAATAATGTATTTGTTGACTATTCAAATATTGAGGGTGGATACTCAGGTGAAGGAAATATAAACAAAAAACCATTATTTGTTAATCCTGACGAAGGTAACTTTCATATTAAACCAATTTCACCTTGTGTAGATGCCGGAAAAATAGTGGATCATTTAAGAATTGATGTAGATAATCAAAGAAGACCCTGTGACTATACTTTTGATATGGGGTATGATGAAATTGATCGACACCCTTCAGTTCCTTTACAATTAACAGGTACCCAAAATAATTTTGATATTGCACTGACCTGGAGCGAAAATGGTGAATATGATATTCTAAAATATAATATCTATCGTGATGGAATTCTGCTTGTAGAATCTTTGACAAGTGATGTTTCAATTTCTATTATTTCAGGCAAGAAATATACTTTCAACGTTACAGCAGTTGATAAATATGGCAAGGAAAGTGATTTTTCAGAATCTTTAATTTTTGAAGGCAATAGTATTCCTCCATCAATAATATACCCGATAAAAAATACAATTCTTGCTGATCCTCAAATTACAATGAGAGGCATCGCAGAACCCGCATCAACAGTTGAAGTTTTTCTTAACGATGTATCTTTCGGAACATCATTGTCTACCAGTAGTGGTAACTTTAGCATAAATAATATAAATATTGGCGATGGGGTTGTTAATTTTTCATTCATTTCTACCAATAGCTATGGAACCACAAGCCCCGTCTCTTCTTATTATACATATACTGTAAATTTGCGACCTCTTCCGCCTATTAACCTGAATGCACAGGCAGGCGATACATGCATAACCATTTCCTGGAATGAAAATACAGAAACAGATATAAAAGGTTATCATATCTATTATGATAATGGCTTACGTGTGAATGATGATATGTTAGAAAGTACATCTTTTTCAGATGATCGTTTGATAAATGGTATGAACTATACATATATTGTAACTGCTGTTGATGAAAATGGTTCTGAAAGTTTGAAAACAAGTTCAATTGTCTCAACACCAATAGCAGGAAAAGGATGGGAAATATCTTCGAATGAAAATGAAGACTAATTTATTAAATCATTTTTGTATACTGTTCTTATTTGTCGTTCACCCCAGCAACACATTTGCAGATCCAACGTTATTATGGAAAATGAAATTCGACAGCCCAATAGTAAAAACAAGTGATTTAAAAGAATGGGAAATTGGCAAAGTTAAAGCACCTGACTTTCCATTAAAAACTGTGATGGCTGAAAAAAGTATTTTCATTCTTGATAATCAAGGTAAGGTAAAAAATAAATATTCATTAAAGGGATACTCTAAAACAGCTATGGCTGATAATGGGATGTATTTTGCTGGTTTGAAAGATGGTTGCTTTGATATTTTTACTCATCAAAATGAGATAATATCCACTATTACTATTACAAATCATCATCCGGTTTTACTACCACAACATATATATTTTAAGTTATCACCTGATGGGGAATATATCGTAATCGTATCATGGTTTGCTAAAAGTATTTATTTTTATAATACTGAAGGTCAATTACTATCAAAATATGATACGCAAGGCTTAAAAGAGGCGACAATCAGGTTTTCTAAAGACAGCAATTATGTTGGAGTTCATGTTCCCAATTTTGATAAGAAGGATTCAAGAGGCTATTTACTTTATTTCAAATGTAATGGTGAATTATTATGGAAGTTTGATCATTCAGAAAAGATAGCATCTTTTGATGTTTCGACGTATGGAAACAAAGTTGCAATAGCCTCAACAAGTGCATGTCATTTCTTAAACTCATCAGGAGAAACCCTTTATCGTTTAGATGTAAAAGAAAAAATCCCTTTTCTTTTGAAATTTGCTCATAATGAAAGCCAATTATTTATTTTTGATAAAATTAAAAAGAGCATAATATGCTTCGATTTATTTACGAAAAGAAACGCATGGCTAAAAATTATTGAAAATTTTTGTTTTCAAACTAGTCAAACATGCAAGCTATTCATTGGGAAAACAGGGGCTATCATTTTTTTACATGACTTGGTTCTGCCTGATAAGAGGGAAAATATAAATTATTTGTTTTTATTAAACAATTCTGGAAATATACTTTGGAAAAAAACGAATAAGTCTCTTAATGTGAATTGTAGGTTATTCGAGATGGATAATTATTTATTAATTATTTCTGATTACTATATTTCGCTTTACAATGTAAGACTTTGAGGGAAAAATTAATGATAAACCTTATGAAAAAAACATGTATAACCATATGTATTATTAATACTTTAGTTGTTTTTAATCATTCAAAATTATTTTGTTCTGATGTTGACATAGAAGAAATTAATTTTGAATCAGCAAATAATTATAAATATCATAACGATATGGAATATTCTACTAATGCAGAGATAATGAGTAGTTCAACGAGAGATTTATCAAGAAAAATTATGATTTTTGTTAGTAGATGCAACTATTCCCCTTTGAATGATATAAAAATTTACACTTCCATAAAAATTTCCTATAATGGTATGCAATTACCTTCAAGCTTTTATAAGTTTGATGAGGGCAGTATTAGCGAAATAGATATAACCTCAATTGAGAAATTGCTTACTAAAGAAATGTGCGAAGATGCACAATTCTATTTAAGTTTATTGTGTTTGGGCCATGAACAAGGTTTGTCGGGTGATTTCCATTTATGCAATCATGCATGTATTTCAATTTCTTTAACTCTTCTAAGATCTCCTTTATTTAAATTTTCAGCACCTAGTCTTGTAGCATGCGAAATATTATGTAATATGTCAGCAATTGCAAGACAGAAATTACTTTGTCCTTTTTTAACTGATAGAACAGGTTCCGGAGCAGATATATCTGTTTTTAAAGGTTTGTGCATGGCATTAGTTGTTTCAAATGATAATATAATCAAAGATGGTTCAGATATAGAAATATCAGGCTCTATTAAATCATCTGATGGAGAAAGTATAGAATTTAATAGATATTTAGGAAAATGGCCTGAATTTGAAAATGTTTTATCTTTTGAATTACCTTGCCCCGAAGTTCTAATATTGCAACCACTTGAGAATACTCATCGCAAAAAGAGTCCAATATTTTGTCGTGGACAGGTACGAAATTCAAAAGGCAATTCTCTATCTGATGTGACATTTCAATGGTTTCTCGATAACAAACTCGTTAGAACTGATTATAATGTTAGTGATACATATTTCAATTTAACTATTAATGAGCCAGGCAAACATACAATTAGTTTAACAGGGCAAGATACGAAAAATCCCGGTATGTCAATTCCCAAAAAAGATATGGTGATTCTTGTTACTGATGCAGAGGCGATTATTGACAGTCCCAATGGTGATGTTATTACATATGGAGACGCTACAGGTGTCAACTGTGAAGGTAAAATAGAAAGCGAGGATAATGCTTATAGTAATTCGCAATTAAGATGGACTATTGATGGGCATTATTATTATGGCAAATCTCTGCTTCTTGATTCTAAAATGAAATTAGGTAAATACAAAGTAATCCTAGAAGCGCTTGATAAAAATGGCAATGTTGATTCCAGTGTTAAAAGTGACTCAGATGTTTTTTACATTAAAGATGTTGTTGAATTAGAAATTATGAAACCAGCTGGAAATACAACAATATCTTTTGGATGCCCAATCAATCTAACAGGTGAAGCAACTACAGTAAATACAGGAGAAATAGTTGATGAAGATGTAAAATTTTATTGGTTTTTTGATAACAATCTTGCAGCTGAAGGTAAAAAAGCAACAGTAAATGCACATCCTATAAATCCAAACAAGAGTGGAACATTTGCAATTAGGTTTACTGGAGAAAGAACAAAAGATGGTTTAGAAAAATACTACGATATTAAAGATGCAGAGACGTCTGTCAACTATTTAGAAACAAAGCTATATATTTATAAACCATATATTAAATCGTTTAAATATGGAGAACAAATTAATTGTTATGGAATGACATATGAAGAAGGAAGAATGTTCAATGACAGTGACACTTTTAAATATACATGGAAAGTTGATGGTGGAGAGTTTCAATGTCCAGATAATGAATGCATTGTACCACGTAAACTTATACCAGGAAACCACTCCATTAGTTTTTCAGCAGAAGACAAGAAGAATGCTTGTAATACTATCCGAACAAAAAGTGTTACGATTTCAGTCCATTGTGACGATCAAAATGAATGCACAGAAGATTATTTTGATGGCAGTATAGAAGAATGTGTACATGAAGAAAAAGAACTGGATGAATGTTCTGAATGTGTAGAAAAGAAAATTAAAGACAAAGACTGTCAATCACAAGAATGTGGTGAATGCGAAGAAACATGCTGTAAACCTTCGACAGGTTGTGGTTGTTGCTCTTTGGAAGATTGTACTTCAGACATTGATAATAGTGATCCAACCTATATTCAAGTCGAACGAACACAAGAAATTGTTTCTGATCAATCTCAATACTATTACTTTCCTACCGGAAGCATACAAAGTATTGAAGCAGTTGAATTCTCATACTACTTACCCTATACATCACTCGTAACCATCAACCTATTTCGTTCAGATGGCTCCTCAATTAACCTTTTAAGTAATGAATTAAGAAGTGCTGGCAATCATAAAATGGCATGGGATATCTTTTATGATTCAAATGAACCCATTGAAGACGGCACATATAAACTAATTATTTCCTATTTTAAAACTAATTATACTTCTAAGATTCAAATCATTACAAGTGATCTTGTCATTGATACTGCTTTGCCAAATGCTTCAATAAAAACAATTAAAGCGAATTCCCCCTCTTATGATTATTATGATATTATTGGAACTGCTTCAGATGACCATTTCTATAATTATGATCTTTTTTGTTTTGGAAACAATCAAAGCTATCCTATTAGATATAACAAACAATCAGTAATAAATGATTCATTAGGTGTAATGAATGCAACAGATTTAGATGATGGTAACTATAAGATAGTTTTGAGAGTTATGGATGCTTCTGGAAATTTATCAACAACGACCATCCCTTTAATCATTGAACGAAATTCCAATGTAGTAAGTTTATATATTGATGAAGTCAGGCAGGAACCTATTATCACACAATTACAATTAAGCGATAAATTCAACCCGAGTTCTGACCATAGTGAGGGGTGGTTTGATGATACATTGCCAGACGGTTTTACTGAAAAAAATATTTGGCAATGGAATACTGAATTTGTATATAGTGGAAGTAAATCCCATACCAGCCCTGTTGTAAATGGAACATCAAGTCATTATTTTATTCATGCAGACAAAACATTTTCTTTAAATTACAATGATAATATTATTCAATATGTCTATTTGGATTCACTTACTCCTCCCAATGAAATTCTTATTCAGTTCTATACCAATAATGGAGACAAAGCGCATAGAGTTTATTGGGGAGCAAATAACATCCCTATTTATGGCAAAACAGGCACTGCTGATCTATACTACATGGGGAAAATCCCAGAACCAGGAAAATGGATCAGACTAAAAATACCTTCAAGACAAGTTAGTCTTTCAGATAGTCAGCTAAAAGGTATGAGCTTTGCTACATATTCAGGTAAAGCATATTGGGATAAAACAACAAAAAGTTCAGATTTAAATGAAATGCAAAACAGATCCTGGCTTGAAGCAACCAATATATATGAAGAAGACAGAACTGAAGTTATCATTAATTATTCTATTTCAAAAGATACAATTCTTCAATTAGATATATTTGATGAAGCGAACAATTTGGTAAAAAATCTTTTGAACGAAAAAGTAATTCAAGGAAAACATGAGATTAGATGGGATTGTATAAATAGCGATGGAGAGAAAGTCCTGAATGGAAAATATTTTTTTCAATTTAACTGCTTAAATGAACCTTTTGATAGCAATACATTTGCATTAATTTCAAAGAGTTCGATAACAGACTCAATTCCAATCAATTATTCCATTTTCGATTCTTTGGGAAATTCTTATACAATTGATGCTGATAATAGTAGTGTCAACAAATATAATTCGTCTGGAAATTTAGTAGATATTATTTCTAATGTACGTTTAAACAGAGATATTCAGCTTGCCCCATTGTCAATTGATGTTGATTCCAATGATAATCTTTATATCCTTGATTCTTTATTCAATATAATTCATAGGGTAAATAAAAAAGGATTCTATGAATTCGATATAATCTTAGATTGTAGTGGATTTCCTTTTTTACATTATCCAGGAAATCTAAATATTGATGATAATAATAGCTTATGTATTACTGACAACCATGAAAGTGAAATGAATAAATATGCAATTGGACGTTTAAAAGTAAATATTTCAAGCATTACCGCAAAAATTCGTGTGCCTTACGAGAATTCTTTGTTATACGCATACATTCCAATTATTGGCACTGCTTCAGCGAAAAAATTTAAAAAATATACAGTTGAATACGGCTATGGAAACTATCCTGAAGAATGGACAACAATCATTACTTCATATACAAGGGTAATTGACGACTTTCGACCAATCCCAGGCGCACGAACAATTTATGGCAATTTGGCAACATTTCGTGTAACAAGCTCACCATACCAAAGAACAGGCGGCCTGCCAATGGGCACATATTCAATCCGATTAAGAGTTTACAACCAGGATGATGAATTTAAGGAAGATATCGTACACGTAGAAGTTGCCCGACAACTTCGCCGAGGAATCAATACAATGGTCAGTGATGATGGGCTTGTATCTTTTTATGCACCCAATGGTGCCATTGCTGATGATGTGGATCTATTTTCTATTGTAGCTCTTAATGAAAACGAAGCGCCTGCGATTGATGATCCTGAATTAACATTAATGGGAAGCATTTACAAAATTAAGCCAGCTGGATATCAGTTTTTAAAAGATTGTACCCTGACCATGTATTACAAAGATGATATGCTGGGTGATCTGGATGAGAATACACTAAAAATATATCGTTGGAATCCGATGATCAATAAATGGATTTTTGTTTATGCTGATTTAGACATTGAAAATAATAATTTAACAACAACATTATCTGCATTCAATGATTACAATGTTTATTATGCCATTATTTCTGATCCACCCCCGGCACCTGTTTTATATGCCCTTGACTCGCCAACGCTTTTTACAAATATCACAATTTTTGGAACAGCCAGCCCCAGTGTTAAAGTGGATTTATATGTTAATCACAATTATCAATGCTCAAGTTTTGCTGATGTTGATACTGGCTTATTTTCAAATATGGTCAATCTGAACATTGGAACCAATCAAATAACTGCCTTTGCGGTTGACCCTGTTGGAAATTCAAGTCCTGAATCTGAGCCTGTTAGTGTTGTCGTCGCATTAAGTCAGCCAATCCAGGTAACCAGTGTCTCTTTTCAAACAGAAGATTTTTCATCTGAATATAATGGCAAGGTGGGTATTGATGATCACTTATATATTGAACTGCTTGGCCTTGATAATGATCCATCATCAATTAATTCAGCCCTGGTTGTACTAAAAAGTATTGACGATCCAAAAGGAATTACCATTCAACTAATTGAGAGCCAGATCAATAGCGGCAAATATCATGGCATCGCAACTGTTCGCAAAAAAAGTGACTTTTTATCAGCATCAATTGGTATTGCCACACATATTGAAGATATGATCACTGTAACGTATGGTCTGAACATTACAGATACAATTCTTACCATAGATACCATTCCACCACAGGCACCTGTTATTCATTCTCAAACCCATGCATCTTTATGTCAAAATACATTTGAAATTGATTTAGATCAATGGGCCAACATGAGTAACAGCTATGGCGCTGATGTTACCCGAACAACCAATTATGCATCTTCTGGAAATTATTCCATAAAAATGACGAACACTGAAGAAGGTGGCGATTTTGCAACGTATATCCGCTCTACGCCTTATTTGCCATCTGAATATCCAATGATCAGTTTTGATTACCTTATTCCAAATGATTCAAAAGCCTTGAAACTCAACCTGATCGCTTATGTCAAAAGCCAGTGGAATGAAACCTATGATGGAAATGTCAGTGTGCAAGAACGTCTGATGTGGAAAGAGATTGTCTTTACCGATGATCCCAAAACAGTAGAAACCTTTGATGACGATTTATACCGCACCATTGGTCAGATTGAAAATATTATCGTTGATAATGCCTGGCATCATGTATCTGTCAATTTATATAATTTATTAAAGGCTGATGAACCTGACACCTGCACCTTTACTGTTCAAGAACTATTTTTTGCGGATTACAATTTACCCGAGTGGATGGAGCTTGTTATGGGAAATGAAAATCCCAAAGGAACAGGATGGTATGTGGATAACTTGATTATTCGTGATGCTGGCTGCGCCAATCCTGATCCCATATTTGAATGGCTGCCTGATGATGATAGTGTTGTTGGATTTAGCTACCTTTTGGACAAATCACTGGATTCTATTCCTGACAAAATTAGTGAAGGTGATGCACTAACTGTTCATTACCAGAATATAGAAGATGGTACCTGGTATTTTCATTTGCGATCCATTGATCGGGGTGGACTTTGGGGACCTGCAAACCATTTTCAAATTGTTATAGACACAACAGGCCCTGAGGCGAATACCCCTATACCTGAAAATAATACCTCACATGGCAGCATGGAAATCAAACTTCACATTACAGATCATAATGGCAGTGGCGTCAATCCGGATACAATCAAACTTCAACTGAATGATGTTATTTTTGATATAAATTCAGGCGGTTTTGTTTATGATTCTGCAACTGATACAATGACCTTCTCATTATGGAAAGTATCGCCAATGCCAGCTCCCTGGACAAATGGTGAAATGGTTCATGCCAGCTTAATTGAAGTTTCTGATTTTGCGGGGAATACGCTGAAAAACATATTTTCATGGTCATGGACTGTTGATTATCAACAACTAACAGGAGGATTCCTGTCTTTGTTGACAACATCAGGAGGACAAACACCTTCATGGTCGCCAGATGGCAACACAATTGCGTTTATGTCTGAACGAAGTGGAAATGAAGATATCTGGATTATTGATTCTGATGACTATGCTGAACATAAAACAAGCCCCACGCAGTTGACATTTGATGAAAATGCAGATCATCATCCTTGCTGGTGCCCGATAAACAATTCAATTGCATTTATTTCCAATCGAAATGGAAATGATCATATATTTGTTATTCAATCTGATGGAACCGGTCTGACACAATTAACATTTGGAGACAATGATGATTCTCATCCTTATTGGTCACCAGATGGTTCAAAAATTGTTTTTTCCAGAAACAATGAAATCTGGATATCAGACACAATCAAGCATATGGAAACACAGTTGACCATTGACTCAATTGAGTATCTTCTTGAACCCACATGGTCTCCGGATGGCAAACGAATTTCATTTACAAAAACATTATATTCAGATCAAATTGCCATCATGGATTTAGACACAAAAAAACAATACGTTTTAACCGACAGTGGCATGGATATATTGCCCACATGGTCAAAACAAACCAGTCAAATCATTTTTACAACGCAAAGAGATCAACAAACAAGCAGTCTTAGAATAATCAATACAGATGGCAGTGGCGAATCTGTTTATCTGAATAATCAACAATTATGGTGGGACACAGAACCTGATCAATGTTCAATTGATGATAGAATTGCTTTCCAGTCTACGCGAAATGGATCATGGAATATTTGGGTAAAAACAAGACTAAATTTAGGCAATGTAACAGTCAACCCCAATCCTTTTTCTCCAAATAATGATGACATCAAAGATACAACCACCATTCAATATGAATTAATTGGTGGCGCTTCTTCAGTTAATATCAAAATACTGGATAAAAATAATGATATTGTACGCACTTTAATTCCCACAATGGATGATGCCATCCCCAATACATTCAATGCGGTATGGGATGGGAAAAATGACGATTCAGATATTCTTGCAGATGACATTTATTCCTATTCAATTGTCATTCAAGGAACTGCGGGATCTGCATCCATTGTTGAATCGGGTTCAATTACAATAGATACCTTGCCGCCAGATTTTTCTGAATGGACAATCCCTGAATTATCAGATGATTCGCAGGAAATCAGCATTAATGTATTTGATCAATCGAATATCAATTCAGAATCTTCAAAACTTCAATATGGCATTGCAAGCGAATCAATAAAAACTTATCCAGATATTATTGGTTGGACTGATTTTTCAACAGGTTGTACCGGTATATTAAATCTAAACTGGCTTCGATATCATGGAAAATATATTCTGGTTCGAGCTTATGCTGAAGATAATCTCGGAAATGCCGCATATTCAGATATTGAAAAACAGTTAATCAGTGAATTACCTGTTATTGTCCAAAAGATACCGTTGCATAAAGGGCTTAATTTTTTCAGCTTTGGGATTAACAGGTGTTTTTATGTGGATGAAATACCAACAGTGTCTATGATTGATGGTATAGAATTTGTTCGGGTGGATCAAATCAGCGATGTTTTACATTCTATTGATGGACAATATTCAATTGTAATGGGTTTTGATGCCACAGGCCCCAAAACCTATGATCAAACACCCTTGTGCGATATGAAATATCTGGCCGCTGGTTATGGCTATAAGATTTGGATTCATTCTGATGCCACTGTTGATGATAATGGTCTGGTATACCTTGAACTTACAGGCCCATTGACTTCAGGAAATAAGGGAATTCAACTGAATGAAGGTTTGAATCTTGTGGGCTATCTTGGGAATAATGCGCAATATTTTGGAAATACGCCGATTGTGGCATTTCCTGAAAATACAAGCATGCAGGCTGTGGATCGTCTGAGTGATATTTTTACATCCATTGAAGGTTCATTTTTTCTTGTAAAAGGCTTAGATAAATACGGCCCCAAAACATATGATTTAACCCCCTTATGTGATTTTAGATATGCGGGTCAGGGATATGCTTATCTAATCTATGTCAATAAAGGTGAAAGGCCTGTACTCATATGGGAAAGTTATCAGGAATAGTCATCGTATGGGGTTTGATTTTAATCAAACTGGCATATGCCACATCTCCCCATTATTTTGTAAGCGTCAATAATACTGAATCCTGGTGTGATTACGCTGGAAAAGTGACATTAATAAAGGGTGAATTACAGAATGTTGCCGATGAATTGGGTGTCTTTGTAAAAGACAGTAATGGAAATGAAATATTGATTGGATCATGCGTCATTGGAGATATCATAGCCGATTATTATTACATCCATATTTTTGGCGATGACAAAACAACAACGATTAAAGATGGCGCATACCGAAATGATGTATTGTATTTGAAAATGTGGGATGCGGATGAAAAAATTGAATATTCAATATCTTCTGTGAATATGACGTCTGAAATGTATGCAGGTAAAATAACCCCACAAATACCGCCAGTATGGATTGATGGAAAAAATTTCGGTTTGCTGAATATGTCTGTTGAACCAGACAATATTTCCCGATATCCAGGCGATATTGATCAAAGTGGTTATATTGATTTGCTTGACGCCATACTGACATTGCAAATATTTACAGGATTAAAACCCAATAATATTGATTATTCCTATTCTGCGTATAACAACGATCTCACGATCAAAATAGATTCTATTATATATATACTCAATAAAATTGCACAAAATAATTCAAAATAATTGTCGATTTTCAGGTAAAGACGTTGATGCATCAGTCTAAAGGATTTGCTATCGTTACTGTTCTTAAAAAAATCTTTATCTGAAAATTTATAATTTATTTTTATTTGTGCCAGAGTTGCTTAAGATTCAAAATTAATTATGATTCCTTAATACACAGGAGATAAAAATGAAGCGCATGTTGTTTACTATCAACAGTTTAATGATTTTTCTCACATTGTTTTATATGACCCGGGCTTTTGCATTAGAACCTCAGCATTTTATCGGCGTGAAAACAACAGATTCCTGGTGCGACTTTTCAGGAAAAGTATCTCTTGACAATGGCCCCCCTGAAAATGGCGCTGATGAGATTGGAATATTCGTTCTTGATAATGACAATGCTGAAATACTGGCAGGTGCCTGTGTTATCGGTGAAATTTTGAATGATTTCTATTTTTGTCACGTTCAGGCAGATGATTATTTGACAACTGAAAAAGATGGGGCAAACCAGGGTGAGACATTAATCTATAAATTTTGGGATAGCAGTATTGATCTTGAATTATTCATTCAATCAAACCGGATGTCCTATGAACCTTATGCGCTAAAAACAGAACCAACCATCCCCCCCACATGGGATGATCAGGCAAGCTTTGGGCTTTTAAACCTGGACGTTTCATCTGCGCCACAAATTCGTTTTGTGAATTCAACAGTATCTGCCCTTGAATCGTCAGATAACATCAGCATAACAATATCCCTTAGCCATAAAAGTGAGAAACCAGTTTCAATATATTATTCTATCAGTGGGACAGCCAATGGGAGCGGTATTGATTATAGCCTGTCTGAAAATATGATAGAGATAACGCCCAATCATTTGAATTACATGATTGATATCCAAATGATAAATGATAACATATTTGAGATTGAACCTGAGACAATCATTTTTCAACTGAATAATCCTGTCAATTGTGATATTGGACAATATTCCAGAACAGTCATTACCATTCAAGACGATGATCCAATGCCATCAGTTCAATTTTTAACCCCTACAGCATCAATTTCAGAAGACGCTGATGTTTATTCTTTATCGATGGTTTTAAGCAATCCTTCAAGCCAACCAATTTCGGTTCCTTATACGATATCAGGTTCTGCTTTGGGAAATGGCATTGATTATGACATGCAAACCGATCAATTTATCATTCAAGCAGGAAAAACTCAATTGACTGTATGCTTTCAAATTGTCAATAACCCAATGTATGAATCTGAACCTAAAAACATAATGATCACTTTAAATAAGCCAGATAATGCAATTATTAATAACAATAATACACATGCACTATCTATTATTAACGAAGATCCCATACCTGTATTGTCTTTTGATACATCCACTAATGAAATTTCAGAAAATGCGAATACCATTACAGTATCTGTCATGTTAAGTAATCCCAGCAGCCAATGGATAACAGCTCATTGTCAAATTACAGGTACAGCATGGGGGAGTGGCATTGATTATACACTCAAGAACACGTCTTTTTTTATTCATCCAGGCGCTTTGGTACATTTCATTGAAATACCCATTCATGATGACAATTTGTATGAACCTTTTAATGAAACAATTGCGATAAGGGTGGTTGAAATATTGAATGCCAATGAAGGCCAATATTTGAACCATACCATTACGATTCAAGATAATGACCCGATACCTTTGGTTCAATTTTCATCTATTCATCCAGTATTGAGAGAAAATTCTGTTTCAAATTCAATTACAGTTACTTTAAGTAACCCTGGAAGTATTCCTATCAGTATCCCTTATCATGTTTCAGGCTCTGCAAAAGGAAATGGTGTTGATCATTATTTAAAAGATGGAATTCTAATGATACCTGAAGAACAATCCATCGCTTCTATAAGCGTTGTTATTGTCGATGATCCACTTTATGAACCAGAAAACGAAAATATTATTGTATCATTGGACACCCCAACAAATGCCATTCTTGGAACAAATACCATTTGCACAGCCTTAATTGAAGATAATGATACAATGCCAATTGTTTTCTTTTCTCATTCATCCCAAACCATTTCCGAACAGGTAGAATCTTTCTTTTTGAGTGTGGTACTCAGCAATCCCAGCAGTCAGTGGATTACTGTATCGTATTCAATAGATGGTACTGCAAGTGATAATGGTATTGATCATCATATTATTGGGAGCAATTTTGTTATTTCTCCTGAGCAATCAGAATTAACCCATGAATTTTCCATTATTAATGACATTGTCTATGAACCCATTGATGAGACCATTGTTTTTCATTTAACAAAACCAATCAATGCCATTCTTGGAGAAAAAGCAATTCATACAACAACCTTAACAGATGATGATCCCATGCCTGAAATTAACTTTATGGGGGATTCTGCGTTAATTCATGAAAATGCAGCATATCATCCAATAACACTTGTTTTAAGCCATCCCATTGATTTAACGACTACTGTTCATTACACGATATCTGGTACAGCACAAAGTGATGGTATTGATCACGATTTAATTAATGGATCAATCACAATTCCTTTAAGACAGTTAAATGCAACTATCCCTTTAAATCTTGTGGATGATACTATTTTTGAACCAGATAATGAAACAATCATCGTTCATATTCAAAAACCACAATACACTTTGTTGGGCAATCATAATACTTACGCTATCGAAATAGTGGATAATGATCCAAAACCATCAGCATCATTTGAAATATTGTCTCAAATGATCTCTGAACAAGTAAATGAAGCCTTTGTCAGTGTTATATTGAGTAATCCCAGTAGTCAAAGGGTAACAGTACCATTTATTACAAGTGGAAGCGCTGGCAATGGCGAAGACTATTCTCTAAACCATAATAGTGTCTTTTTAGAACCGGAACAGATCAGTGAAAACATTGTCATATCAATTGTTAATGATTTGATGTATGAGCCTGATGACGAAACCATTCAATTAAATATTGTTGATCCTGTCAACGCATTATCTGGAGAAAAAAGCAGATATACCTTAACAATACAGGATGATGATCCCATACCCACAGTTTCGTTTAAAAAATCCACTCAAACTATTTCAGAAAATGCGGGGTTGATATCAATTACATTAATGTTAAGTAATCCAAGCAGTCAATCTATCATTGTACCATACACTGTTACTGGAACAGCAATGAATAATAATGTTGATCATGACTTAACCGATGGCAATATCATCATCCCACCCGGTCAAACACAAAAAACAGTTCACTTGACCATAATTGATGACAATATATACGAGCCAGAGCAAGAAACAATCATTGTATCAATGAAAAGTCCTGATAATGCTATTTCAGGAAAAAATACAATCCAAACATTATACATTCAAGATAATGACCCAATGCCAACCGCAAATTTTTTGCTGGATACGCAAAATATTTCTGAACAAAGTAATCATGGCAGTGTGACAATTGTTTTAAGTAATCCTTCAAGCCAGATCATAACAACTACTTTTTCTGTTGAAAGTTCTGCCATTGGTGGTGGAGTTGATTATCAATTTAACGAAAATACTATTCTATTTAAACCTGGTAATACCATTGGTGTCATTGAATTCTCGATTATTGATGAATCACTGTATGAACCTGAAGTTGAAAATATTATTTTGTCTTTACAATCAGGCGTGAATGTCCTGACAGGAGAAACCAATACACATATTATCAATATTATAGATGATGATCATATTCCTTCTGTTCGCTTTTATACATCAACACAAATGCTTTCAGAAAATTCGAATACTTGTTCCATTACAATAATAATGAGCAACCCCAGTTCACACAATATTTCTGTTTTATATAGTGTTGATGGAACAGCTCATGGTAATGCAGTTGATCATGACTTAACCAATGGAACCATTCTGATTCCATCTGGTGAACAGATCGCTAATCTGATTTTTCATATTATTAATGATCACCTGTATGAGCCTGCAAATGAAACCATCATCATTTCATTTACAGAAATAAAAAATGCAGTGTCTGGAACAAATGATACCCATGAAGTGACCATTCAGGATGATGATTCTGTTCCTATTGTAACGTTTGAAAAATCAAGTATGCAAATTTCTGAAGGTATTGGAATTGTTAAAACAAATATAATTTTAAGTAATCCGAGTAGCCTAACAATTACAGTTCCATATTCTATTGATGGAACAGCGGAAGGAAATGGAATCGACCATGATTTAGTTAATGGTTCTGTTGTACTAAGCCCGGAAGTATCGTCATATTCATTACTCTTTCAAATTGTAAATGATCAGTTATACGAACCAGAAGATGAAACAATTATTATTGAACTGAATGAACCAACGAATGCAATAAAAGGAAATAATTATATTCAAACCATTACGATTCAGGATAATGATTCAATTCCTGAAGTCAGCTTTTCAATGTCCAGTCAAAATGTATTTGAAAACGCAAATTATTGTTCATTAACACTGGTTTTGAGTAATCCAAGTTCACAGATCATTCATGTTTATTTAGCAACGACAGGCTCTGCAGCTTCTGAAGGTACAGATTATGTTCTTAATGAGAATTTTGTCAGTATTCCAGAAGGTAATATCAGTAAACTTGTCATAATTGATATTACTGATGATACAATCCATGAACATGCCAATGAAACAATTATTGTCAGTTTTCAGTCATTGGAAAATGGAATACAAGGTGAAATAAATGAACATACGGCGACCATTTTTGACGATGATCCGATTCCACAAATCAGTTTTTCGACAATCTCGCAAAACAGACATGAAAAAGAATCGGTTATTGTAGAACTTACGATGAGCAATGCAAGTGATACTGATATAATCGTTCCTTATGATGTTTCAGGAACTGCCAATTATCAAAAAGATCATAATCTACATGATGGTGAAATAACCATCGACGCATATCAAATTTCTGGTGAGATCAGTTTCGATATTCTTGAAGATATTGTATGCGAATTATCTGAAACAATTATTATTGATTTAAGCAGCAATATCATTAATGTAGTTCCAGGAACATATACAAGACATACTGTTGTCATTGATGCAGAAGAATTGCCATCAATCAGTATTGATTGTTCGCCAAAATACATCAATGAATCAGATGGGATTTTATCAATACAAGTTCGATCTTCATGTATTGCAGACAGCGACTTAAATATTCCTTTTACTGTCAGTGGAACAGGAAGTTTGTTAGATGATATTCATATCAATGAGAGCAGTGTTGATATTTTAGCAGGAACGTATTTAGCTTCGTTAGATATTGATCTGATTGATGATCAATTATGTGAAAACAATGAGGACATAATTGTACAATTAGAAGAACCCAACCAGGCAAGACTTGGTGAAAATTATATGTGTAAATACACAATCGTTGATGATGATTGTCCGATTGTTTCCTGGAATGAAAATTCGCAAAGTATACTTGAACGCGATTCTTTTGGAGAAATTTCGCTCATATTAAATAGAATGAGTGATTTAAATGTGTCTGTCTTTTATTCTGTGTCGGGAACAGCCTTAACTCAAACGCATCATAATTTAGAAGATGGCGAAATTATCATTCCTGCAGGTAACATTTCACAATCCATCCCTTTTGTAATTGTTAATAACGAAACATGTGATGAAAACAAGATGATACTGTTAAGGATGGATTCAACAATTAATGCTGGTTTTGGTGAAATAACAGAACATCATATAATGATTGTTGATGAAGATTGTCCTCCAACAATAAATTGGGAGATAAGCTCGCAAAAAATTAAAGAAAGTGTTGGATCAATTACAGTTTCAGCCATATTGAATTATTCAATTTCTAAAGCAATTACTGTACCTTATACTGTTGGTGGAACTGCTGAGTATTTGGAAAATCATAATCTTGATAATGGTGAACTGGTAATATCAGAAAATGAGACTTCAGGTTCAATATCATTCAATGTTATTGATAATAAAATCATCAATGATTCGAAAAGTATTATTATTAAATTGCAGGAAGTAAGTGGTATCATAATTGGCAACCAAACTGTCCATCAGATTATAATTGAAGATGATGATGAATATCATCCCCCAGAGAATAATTCAGACTCAGGCGGAGGCGGTGGAGGGTGTTTTATTAAAATATTGATTCAATGAAGAAATGGATAACAAGAAAGTTGATAAAAATTAATCGTTCTTGTAACGAGATTTGCATATTGAGAAATGTTATTCGTTTATTATTTAATGATATTTGTATTTTCAAATAAAAAAAAAGAGATCAATACAATGTTAACTCAAATAACTGTTCGTAATTTTAAATCCATCAATAATCAGGAATTTTTTCCAGGGTTAATGAATGTATTTATCGGTGCAAATGGTAGTGGCAAAAGTAATATCCTTGAAGCTATAGGCGTTCTATCTGCGGCTGCATCTGGAATTGTTGATGATGAATCCTTACAAAGACGTGGTGTTCGCCCTGGTACTCCAAGATTATATAAATCAGCGTTTAAGAATAAACGAATTCCGCCACATATTTTTTTTGAGGCGACGAATAATCAAGCGAAATATTCAGTAAGGTTGAATAATTCATTGGAAAATACAGCTTCTTCATGGCAATATAAAGCCGAGGAACTGATATATGATGGAGAAATTGTTATCAGCAGAACGTCTCATCAAGATCAAAAAAACAAGAGACAAGGATATGCTGCCTTGAAACTGGTTGATATGCAAGAAAATTCACCATGTGCAGTTTTATTAAATATATTGCAAAACTACGCAATATATTATCCAAATACACCTGTTCTTCGTGGTATTTCGCCTGATTTGCAGACAAGATTACCTGTTGGCCTAACAGGAGGGAGACTTGCAGATGCAATTAAGGAACTACAAACTTTAATTTCAACTGATGAGTTCATTGAAGATGCGTTTGATGACATCCTGAGCCTAATTGACTGGACAATTTCCTTTGATACCACATCAAATGCAGAGACAATTTTGTCACCTACAGTCGCCAGATCAAAAAATATTATTCGCTTTAAAGATAGATTTATGAAATCAACATTTAATAAAATCAGTGCATATGATGCAAGTGAAGGTGTTTTGTATATCCTTTTTTGTTCAGTATTAGCCCTTTCGCCAAATACACCAAAATGTTTTGCCATAGACAATTTAGATCAGGCACTCAATCCCAGGCTTATTTTAAAACTAACGCAATTATTGTGTAAATGGTTTACTCAAAAAGAGAGACGTTCTCAATTATTTTTTACAGCGCATAATCCTGCTGTCTTGGATGGTCTTAATTTAATTGATGAAAGAATCAGACTTTTTACAGTAGAAAGAAACAATCAAGGCCATACTGAAATAAACAGAATAACGATGACAAAGGAACTTATAGAACTAAGTAACGAAAAAGGTTGGCCGCTTTCAAGATTATGGCTGATGGGTCATCTTGGAGGTGTACCCAATGTCTGATTATAAAATTGGATTAGTTGTAGAAGGAACTACTGATAGTATTATAATTGAGGCTGCGTTGAATTCTATTTTTCAGGACCAGACTTATACAATGGTTCAGTTACAACCAGAGCAAAGTTTTAATTATGGCGGATTTGGATGTACTGGTAGCGGATGGGGTGGTGTTTACAGGTGGTGTAGACAGGTTGTTGAAATGAACTTTAGTTTTTCAGAAAATCCTTCTTTAAAAAAATTCGATCTTATCATAATTCATTTAGATGCAGACGTAGCTGAGAAGACATATAGTGATGCAAATATTTCAAATCCTATTCGTAATGATCTTCCCTGTGCATTACCATGTCCACCTGCAAAGAATACTACAAAAAATCTTGAACAGGTTCTAAAAAAATGGCTTCATTTAAGTGAACAAGATTTAAAACCTCTTGTAATGTGTATTCCTTCAAAATGCTCAGAAGCCTGGTTAGCTGTTGCCTTTTATGGACAAACAGATCATCACATTTTAATTGATATTGAATGTAAAGCTGATATTGAAAACTATCTTGCTCAAAAACCTGCGAGAGAAAGGTTTATTCGAAATCGAAAAGGTAAAATGAAAAAAATTACAAAAAAATATACTGAAAACTCTGATCAAATAACAAATAAGTGGGCATATGTTGTCCAACAATGTGTTCAAGCCAAGCAATTTAATGATAGCATTGTTCATTTTATGCAGCAACATAATGTTTAGAAGACTTTTGAGCGAAAAGTGAGGTATGATAAAACACGCAATGGGTTATACTCGGATATCTATTTTAACGCTAAATGGTTTTACACCTGTAATTTCAATATGATTTAATTGATAATATCTTAATAACCACTCAATTCAGCGGACTGATCGCCGCTGATTTTATTGTTATACTCGTAAACTTGGGGCGTAGGGCGCAGTAACAAAATTTATTTATTGTTTTCATGTTTGTTTTACAATATTTTTCAAATGGGACTAATCTATACCTATCAATTCAGTTAGTTATGGCAATTTGAACCTATCAATTCAGTTAGTTATGGCAATTTGAACCTGTTACGTGAGAACCTATTCGTTCTTTATATTGCCTAAGACTATGATTGTTATTTA
>Ga0272440_1000613_pt1 | contig 30041 bp, 20 predicted proteins | sample SSMMMBAug17_FD_192440 | JGI IMG/M metagenome (GOLD analysis project Ga0272440, IMG submission 192440) | Marine sediment archaeal communities from Little Sippewissett salt marsh, Falmouth, MA, United States - SSM-MMB-Aug17 | ecosystem: Environmental > Aquatic > Marine > Wetlands > Sediment ... | reverse complement strand
TTAACACTTTTTTGGATTTTGCAAAATCAAGAATCAGGTTTAGTCCTTATCAACTGTAAACTAAAAATTAATTCGAATCCCAGAAAAATGTCTGAAGTGTTAACTGGAATATGAAGGATGCCCATTTCTGGTTATGGTTCGGAGGGCGAAGATAAGATTCGCGCTTTCGTTGGTTTATAATCTTAGGTTTGGTTTCGGCTTGATCGACAATTATAGTAAAACTCATATATATATCAATATAGAGATGGTTTGTGTTTGTGTATTACATAGCGTAAAAAAATCAAACTCAGCAATAACCATACCATATTGGATTTTTGATATTTTTGAGGATGCTCAAATTTACTTAGGAAAAATCCTTAAAACCCGTGATCTCTGACCATATTGGATTTTTGATATTTTTGAGGATGCTCAAATTTACTTAGGAAAAATCCTTAAAACCCGTGATCTCTGATGTTAGAACGGAATCTTCTAATATTCATCTACTGTTTTTTCACTGATACTATATATATTATATTACAAACCAGTCAAATGATTTGCAAACCCGAATTGAAAAAAATTACCTCTTAGGCATTGCTCAAAAATATTTTACAAAATATGCTTGACAATAAAAAAAAGAATCTATATTGGTAAATTTCGTTAAATATTTTATCGGAGAAAATTAAATTGGTAAAAATAAATTCTAAATATCTCACAACAGATGAAGTCGCTTCAACGTTGGGTATATCACGTCCAACAGTTATCAATTATATTAAAAAAGGAAGATTAGAGGCAATAAGAAGTGGAAAATCTTTTAAGATTCCAATCGAATCATTTGTGCGTTTTTCGGTTGATGAGAATATTTCAGACAATCCTTTGTCACTATTAACAAATTTTCCAAAGATAACAAAAAAAACAACCTCTTTTGAGGCTGATATTTCAAATAAAAAATTACATTTAAACACAGAGCCAATAAAAATTGAAGAAAGCGCTAATGAACTTTACTATTTATCTGCACAATTAGATGGTGCACGTTATAGAGTTTGCTTAAGAATCAGAGAAGCTATGTTTGTCATTGGAAGGCATAGCTTTGCTTCTTTTTCAATTCAAGATTCTTATGTTTCTAACACACATTTGATTCTTTCTTTTCAAGAAGGCACCATAACGTTAAGGGATCAGAGCACAAATGGAACGATTGTTGGGGGGAAGGTGTTGAGATATGGAGAATTCATACAAATAGGTGACACAGATGAATTTATTGCAGGTAGAACAGTCTTTGAAATTATTTCACCGCAACGAATCGATAATTATTTGGATGAATCTATAGTATAAAGGTTTAATCATGCGACTTGTTGAAAATGATCATTTAAAAGGAAAAAGAGGGGCATATCAAGTCCAGGCCCAAATTGGCAGCGAGTCAACATTTGGTTATATTTATAAAGCCTTGGATGAACAAGGAATCCCTGTTGTTATTAAACAATTACTGGGTTCTACTCACATTTCCCTTAATGTTGGTATGGATTATGATTATGCAAGGCGAACTTTTGAGCGTGAGGCAAAAATATTACTCGGTCATAACAATCCCCAAATAGTTAAAGCATATGATTTTTTTGAGAAAGACCAGGATTTATTTTTGGTGATGGAATTCATTAATGGCGAGGATTTAGATCAGGTTCTCATCAAAAAATTAGATGAAACAGGACGTCCTTTTACAGAAGAGGAGGCTGTTCCAATAGGTATTGAAATTTGTAAAGTAATTCACTCTATTCACCAGTTACCTGGTCAGGTACTATTTAGAGATATGAAGCCCAGGAACGTTATGTGGGATGCTGCAAAACAACGAATTAAGATTATTGATTTTGGAACAGCTCGTTTTATGGAAGAGGGGAAAAATGCAACAATTGCTTTGGGAACAGAGGGATATTCACCACCGGAATTTTATAATAAAGCTGAACCGCTAAGTTTTTCATCAGATGTCTACACAATAGGTTCTACGTTATATGAACTTGTAACCGGTGAAGTACCGGATCGAATGAGAACACCTGATCATTTTCATGGACAAGATAATACTCTATCAGATGAGTTTAAAACAATTATTCAAAAGTCTATGGAACAAAAAAAGTCTGATAGATACCAGACTGCTGAAGCTATGGCAATGGCTCTTTCTGACTTGCCATCATCAAAACATATTGCGAATATCCAGTCAGATATTATTAATCCATATCCAAATTTATCATGTTTTTGTGTAAATTGTGGCGCACAACCCAAAAGTGAAAAATCTGTTTTTTGCACTGAATGTGGAAAAGAAATTCATGTCATTATTTTGAGAATTATTCCCGCAAATGATCAATATCCACAAATGGATCTTTTTTTGGACAAAACAGAAAATGTCATCGGTAGAAGTGATATTGATGAAGAAATATTCCCTGATGTTGATCTAAGCCGTTATGATCCGGAATGTTATGTCAGTAGAAAACATTGTATTTTAAAAAGAGAAAAAACAAAATTTTTTTTAACAGCCTTAAAAACAACGAATCAGACAAAAATTAATGGAAAAACATTACCACCAGATCGAACAACAGAAATTAAATCAGATGATATCATTCTTTTAGCAAATTTAACTGTAAAGTTTATTACAAAGGCCATTTTATCAAAATAGTAAAAGGTATTTCGTTAATGTCAAACAGAACTAAACAAAAAGTTAGCAGTCCACCAACGCCACAGTTGCAGCCAGGACATTTTTTGAACAATCAAATTGAGATATCAAATTTATTAATGACTGATTTTCAAAAGAATGTTTATTCTGGAATAATTGATTATGAAAACGTTATTATATTGGAACAAAATATAAAAAAGGATGATTCTTATAAAATACCTAAAGAATGTAAACGCTTTTTCCCTGAATGCTTAAACTCTTTTAACACAAAAGAACGGGAATATATTGTATTTCGATGTGTGAATGTTCAACCGCTCAGTTCCGCACAATTACGTTGTTGGGAACCTTATCTTATGAAACTCGTTTACAATATGATGATATCATTTGCCATGATTGATAAGTACCAAATGAAAACTTCAGATATTACTCTAAAAGACATATATTTTGAAAAAACAAAAATTCAATTTCTTATTTTTCCAAATCAAAAAGATAAAAAACATAATTTTGGTGGCGTTTTTAAAAATATTCTCAAAGAACTATTTTATAAAAAAATACATCCAAATTTAACACGAGATTTAAATAATCCTCTTGCTTCACTTTGTTTGTCAAAAAAATTTGAAACTATCATCAATGGTTTTATTGAAGATCAAGTAAGTATCAAAAAATTTTCTTATAAACTGAAACAAATGGTTGAAGATAAACATCCAAATTGGCTGATATCATCAAAAACCGATGTTGGTGAAATTAGAGAACATAATGAAGATTCTTGTGGATGGCAGTCAACAGTTCAAAGTACCTATAACAATCAAATTAAATATCATGCACTGGCTGTTTCAGATGGTATGGGAGGGCATCAGAAAGGTGAAATTGCGAGTCATTTTTCTTTATCATATTGGTTTCATAATATTTCAAAACGTTTTGATGAAATAAAGGAAAAAGAGTATACAAATCCGATTCTGGCAGAAATAATGGGAAAGGCTTTTGATCATACCAGTAAAAAAATTCTTGAAAGTGACGAATTCAGAAAAATATCGTCAGACACTCGGCCTGGCGCTACACTTGTTGCTGCCATTGTTGTAGAGAGACTTGCTGTGATTGGAAACTGTGGTGACAGTAGAGCTTATATCATTAAGCAAGATAGCATTAAAAGAATAACAAAAGATCATTCTATTGTGCAACTATACATTGATAGAGGTGAAATCACAGAAGAAGAAGCGCAAAATCATGAAAAAAGCAATTATATTACAACGTTTATGGGCATTGAGCCTAAAAACTATAAAAAAGATATTTATATACAGCATATTCCAAAAGGAGGAAGCCTTCTTTTATGTTCTGATGGACTGACAGGAATGTTGAGTGATCAAGAAATTTTCGACTTGGTGTCATCCGCAGTTACAACAATAGAGGCCGTAAATAATTTAATTAAAGCTGCGAAAAAAAAAGGCGGAGAAGATAATATTAGCGTTATTGTAATGCAAGATATTATTTTATAGATGATCAACAAAGGAGATATATTTATAATGAATCGTCTAATTAATTTAAATGTCCTTACTGATAAAAAATACAGGCCAATAGAGGGTGATTTTATTATTCGGGTTGCTGTCACAGCATCTGTTTCAGATTTAGCTGAGACATTGCCACTTAATATTTGCCTTCTCATTGACAACAGTTCTTCCATGCTTGATGGCAATAAAATTGATAAAGCAAAAGAAGCAGCGATTAAATTAATTGAAAGTCTTCAGACTGGTGACATTTTAAGCATTATTACGTTCTCGACAGCTGCAAATATTCTGGCTGATAAAATGGGCATTTCAGAAGAAAATAAAAATAGTTCCTATGGTATCGTTAATAGTATAACACCAGGTGGTGTAACAAGAATGGATATAGGGTTAAAACAAGCTATTGATACAATGAATTTTCAAGATTCAAAGCTTTATATGCCTGTATTATTAATGCTTAGTGATGGGGGGCCTACAGACAATACAGGATATCTATTGCCAGATGAAGGGATAGAATCAATCAAAGAAATTATATCAGAGGCATATAAAAAAAATGGAATCACCCTGTCTACAGTTGGTTTGGGAGATGCTTCACAATGCATGGCTAACTTATTGGAAACATTTGCCGAAACTGGTGGAGGGATATTTTACCATTCCCAAACAGCTCAGACACTTAAAGATCAATTTATTGAAGAGCTTAACCGTGTAAAATCAACTGCAATATCGAATGTAAAGTTTTCCATTTCCGATGTTCATGGTTCAGTGAGAAAATCAGCCACAATTTGCCCTGACATTCGATCATTAGAGTTACCTCAAAAAATCGATGATTTTGTTGAGATTGAAGCAGGTTCTCTTCAAAAAGGTGAAAACCATGTTTTTTTATTCGAGATCATAACGCCTTCTTTTACTGGAGCAAAGAAAAAGTTATTATGTTCGATTAAAATGATTTATAATACTGAAAATAAAACTTATGAAATTAAAGGTAATGAAGTCATTATTGAATACACTAATGATGAATTGCTATTGAATAAGAATGATAATACTGAAGTCGATAAATATAAATCCATGTATACAGCTTTTATACAATCTCAAAAGGCGGTTCAAAATATGAGAGATGGTTCAGACCCCAAAAAAACACAGGCTTTACTCAAAAGTGCTACCAAAACAACAAGAAGATTGGGGAATTCTAAACAAACAAAAGTTCTTGAAACTCTCATTTCAAAAATTGATTCAAATAATGTTACAGAAAATGATTTAACCGCAACAAGCGTTGCTTCAAGAAAAACAAAAATTTTAAAACTATAACAATAAAAAGAGGTTAAGATGAATAAAAAAATTTGTGAAAGATGTAACATAGAATATCCGGCGAGTGAAGAAATTTGCGATGATTGCGGATTTAAACTTGTTGATATTCAATCTACAAATCAACAGGATGATGACGAATTACAATGCCCAAAATGCGGAAAAGGTATAACTTCTGAGATGAAATTTTGTGATGGTTGCGGTCATCAAATTAAAAGCGATACTCAGGTTGACAACGGTTCTCAGCAATCGTCAGATGACTCTGATGATTTAAATGATTCTGATGATTCTGAGGAGGAACCAGATCAGCAATCACCAGATTCAAATGATGATCATTCTCAACCAACAGTCTCCAAATTGTCTTATAAAATTAAAGTTGTTGAAGGGATGAAAGTAGGAAAAGAATTTTTGCTGTTAAGGGATGAAATGCTGATTGGCAGAATGGACAAAGAAGAAAGCATTTTCCCAGATATTGATCTTGAAAACCAGGATGATGGATATGTTAGTCGAAAACATGCTATCATCAGACAGCGCAATGATGATGTGACAATAGAAGATTTAGGTGGCGTTAATGGTACAATGCTTGATAATAAACCTATTGAAGCAAATAAAGAAATAACTGTTTTACCCAACCAAGTTATCAGAGTCGGCAAAGTTGGCTTATTGCTTCTTAAAGAGGGATAGTGAATGCCAGTAAGACTTTCACATAAACCTGATGATTTTATTGATCAAGAGAAGAACCAGTTTCAGATTCTTGAACAAATAAAATGCGGTGGTATGGGGACTGTTTATAAAGTCTTAAAAATTCCAACCCAAAGTATATACGCAGTCAAAGAATGTGATATATTGGATGATCCTAGGAATAGAGGTGTTTCCAGGTCAGAAGCCGTTGATATTTTTTTAAGAGAAGCTTCTTATATGGAATCAATTAAATGTCCTATGGTTCCATATAGCTTTCTGTTTTCTGTTAAACAGAATGGATTAAGCGTTTGTTTGAAATGTGGAAATCCGGTAATGAATGATTACCCTACATGTCAAATCTGTAAATTCAGCCCTGAAAGCTTGTATTATAAACCTCAAACAATTGATATCAGACTTTACTTGTTCATGGATTATATTGAAGGCTATGATTTAGATGAAAAGACTCATATGTGGGCATATCCTTTAAAAAAGCAAAATATTCATGAAATACTGCGTTGGATGCTGGAAATAGGACAAGCAATTGAACTTATTCATACAAATGATTTGATGTATAGAGATTTAAAACCGCAAAACATCAGATATTGTACTTCTGATAAAAAAGTATATTTACTGGACTTTGGACTTGTTCGTTCAGATCAACCAAGACAACAATTTTATGTAGACAAACATAAAACTGCACAACTTGGAACAGATGGTTATGCCCCCCCCGAACAGGTTGAAGGAAAGCCTTGTAAACAAAGTGATATTTATGCCTTGACAATGACAACGATTGAATTGCTGACCAATTTGCATCCTACTGACTCTAATGACAGAGAAGACATATTGAAAGGCCATTTTGTAGATTATCTTTCAGATGTTTCACCTGTTACTATTAACATGCTGAATTCTGCTTTGAGTCTTGATCCATTGAAACGACCTGCAGCAAAAAATTGGGTTCAAATCATAAAACAAGAATTATCTTTATCAAAACAAGCAAAAACAGTTTCTTCATTAAAACAAGCAAAAATAATACAACAAGTACCCATAAACATTAAGAATCAAAAACAGACAAAAAACCAATTATATGATAATAAAATTTTGATAGCGATAACATTTTCTCTATTAACAGCAGTCGTTGTGTATTATATTTATTCAACAATGTCATCAAAATTGATTTTTCATGCTATTGCCAGATCTGATACAGTGATATACTCTTATCCTGACAGATCAAAAATTATTAAACGATTAAAGGGAGGCGAAAAACTTATAATACAAGATATTGGTTTGGATGACGATGACTATGTTTTGAAAATTATTTCAATTGATGGACGCAGTTATCATGGATATTTATTAAGAAGTAAAGTGGAAATTTATTAATGTTTATTAAATGTGCAGATAAATCTGTTGGAAAAAACCAAAATTCAAATGATGATTTTGTTTTTTGTGGATCAATTAAAAATACTTGTGCACTTGGGGTTTTGGGTGACTTTCAAACAGGTTGTGACCCAGAGATTCGAGACTATTGCTTAGAACAGCTTAAAATTTTTTTCTCAGAGAAAAGAAATCAGTGGGCTTTTGAGCTAACACCAAATTCAGATATTATTGTCACTGTTGCAGAAAAAATTAATACTTGCTTGAATGAGGCCACAAATAAATACCAATTTCAAAATAACGATAATAATAGAACAACATTGATTGTACTTATTTATGATTTAATTGAAAAAAAAATTTATTTTAGCATTAACGGAGACTCTGGAATGGCTATTATTGGAAGCAATAAACGACCTCTCAAATATATCTATGAAGGAGATAGAACGGGGAGCAACTCAGGGGCTGGTTCACTTCCAGGTAAAATTAATTTTAATGAAAATATTATGACACGAGAAATAGATGATACAGATGTTGTTGTTTTGTTTTCAGATGGTTTGTGGCGCAATACAGATGAAGATAAAATTGACAATAAAATGCCCCAAATTTTTTATAAGCATACAATGTCTGAAATTTTGCAGTCATTGGATAAGGAAATTATCAATCACAATTCAACAAAAAATGTAGATGATATGTCTTTTGTTTTGATGAAATCAGAATCACAAATAAGAAAAAAGAAATCAGCTGTAATTCCAAGTGAGAAAAAAATAAATTTTGTGAAAAATCAGATTATATCAAAATGTTCAGAAATATTATTATTTAAGACAGAATCATTAGTAAATAAATATTTAGTAAAGAGGTGATAAATTGGATAATGCAAGAGATAATAGTTTTGAATCTTTTAAAAACATTGAATTTAAGAAGTTTCTTGATCAATTAAAAGAAATAGAAAAGCAGCTAACGTTATTAAATAAGGACTCAATATTTGAAAAAGCTTTAATTGATGAAAACAAAGAATTACACGATAAAATAGACGAAATTCATAATTTTTATAATAAAAACAAAAATATAGGCTCAGAGCTGAAAAAAATTAAAGATGATTTAAAAAATGTATCTAAAATGTTTGACAATCTTACTGATACAGTTCATCAATCTTCAAATAATGTTAAACCTGAAAAAATTGATAAAGCTTTAGATGAAGGTCCTTCGATTGAAAATTATTTTCAAAGATTGATTTTACTATTTGATGATTATTTGATTGAATACTATTTAATATTAAATGAAGATTTTCAAAAAAAAAAAAGATATGAAACGTTTAGAGAAGATATTATAGAATTTTGTAAGACTCTTTTATCAAAAAAAAAAATAAATATTCCAATAAAAAATGATTCTAAAGAACCAACAGCAAATAAATCTATAACATTAGATGATATATGTAATCAAAATAGAAGTTTTGAAATTGGAAAAATTTGTAATGCATATTTTTTAGTTTATGATTTTATTGAAAATAGAGATTTACATATTCTCAAGCTGATCTGGGATAAGTTTGATGAATATATTTATAAGTATCATAACATTTCAAAAGAACATACAAAAAGTAGAATTATGCAATATTCATTTATTTATTCTAAAGATTTTTCTGAATTGTTAACAATTAAAAAAAAACTCAAGAATTTTCTAAGAATCAAAAAAAGGAATCCAAAAAATCCAAAAAATCCAAAGGCTCCAAAGGCTCCAAATATTCCAAATCAAATGTTATTAATAACTCAAAAAAATATAATAATTACAAGTAGTTTTATGATTATATTTTTGATTCTAATTCTTTTTCTATTTGGATTAGCAAAATATTATGATTTTAATATTTTTTTCCAAAATAAAACGGAAACAAATAGTTCACAAAAAATTGAAGAAGTTGAAATGGATACTACAGAATCTAATCCAAAAAAGTTGTCATCTGTTGAGGAAGGAGTAAGATTTCAACAATCTAATCCAGAACCGGATAAACAAAAATTTACAAAAGAGCTTTTTAAAATGATGGGTGTTGATACTAATACTGCTCATATTGAATTGGAATGCATAAAAAATTCGTTGGAGAAAGATATAAACAAAACAACTCAAAATATCTATATAATTAATTGTCAAATAAATCGTAGAAATCATATAACAATACGAACATTCTATATTGATAAGCTGAAGAATAAACATTATTGGATAAAAGATACACAAAATTTTGAATTGCGTTCAAAAGCAATTTGGCTTCAGATATATGCAGAAATAGATCATATAGATAGTGAAATTGGTAGTATTTCTTACGATGCCTTTTATAAAAGATTTAAAACTAATATTATCAATATTATGTATAATGATGCGGAATTAACAAAGCCTACTTCTATTGACCTAATAGATAAACCTTCAAAAGAGTACGCTAAAAAAATTATAGATAATGCTCTCAAAGAAAGTTGGGATTAAAAGGTTTTTCATATGCAAAAAACAAGAATAAATGCGGGTAATATTTCTTATCATTTTAAGAATATAAGATTTATTTTAGGTATCATTTCTATCATATTAGGATGCACCATGCTAACTAATAGAAACTATATTGTTTCCATATTAAAAATCACAGATAAACAAGTGGAGTATAAACAGAAAGATAATACTTTAAGAGATGAAAAATTGGTATTATACCATTTTAAATATATTCATCAGATAGAACTTTGGAAAATTGAAAGTGATGATGATAGAAATGATTTTGTTTTTTTTCCTATAACGTTACCTGACTTTAAACCAACGAATGGAAAATTAACATTTAATGAGGTTCAAGATGTTTTAAAGAAATATATGAAAAATAAATCTGATCATTATTCCAAAATTGAACTTAATTTTTTAAAAGAACTAACCCTTTCGGGAAAAAGACTATTTAATGATAGCTGTATATTAAATTCGAAAAAAGTTGACAATATTACATTTAATACCAAACAAAAATTATTAAAAGAAAAAAAAATACCAGAACACTTTTTGTTTGATTCACCGGATTTTTACAAGAATTTACAAGACTGGCATATCTCTATTTTGCCAAATTTTAAAAAGATAGAGGATCAAAATAAAAAAAATTATTTGCCTTATGATCCTGATGGTACAGATAATTTTTTAGTGCTTCAGCTTTCTCCGAGAGCAATAAAAAGAGTTCTTTCAAAAGACTTCGGAAAAAAAGAAGTTGATCGAATAATTTACCTCCAATACCTTTGTGCTTTTAACCAAAAAAAAATGTTTATAGATGGATATATTGGAAAACAAACAAAAAAATGTTTGTATGATATTTTAACACAAAAATACGAATTGCCGGAAGCTATTGTAAAAAAATACATAAAATCGCTTAAGTGACTAATATCTAATGAATAGGGAGATGTGCAGATAATGAATTTTGAACCTTTTATGATAACACTTGCAGGTTGGTCTTTAATTCTGATCGGTTCCTGTCTGGTTTCTCCAGAGATTTTATTGCTTCTTAAAATGGGTCTGACTTACAAAAATGATATTGTAAAGTCTATTCAAAATAAACGAAACACACCTTCTCCAAAAAGTTCAGCACCTATAAGAAAAAAGAATCACGATAAACATCAACCAGAGAAACTCATATTAAGGGTTGATGATTATGGAAACATTGATTTTGAATATTTTTCAAGCGTTATAGCACATAATATCTTTTTAAACTGTACTAAAAACGACTCAGAGACTGTTGCTACAGAAATACCTCTTGACGTACAAAAAAATCCAGGAAAAAAAATTAATACAATTGAAGACCTAAACTTTCATAGTTGGATTCAAATTTTCGTACAAGAAAAATGGATAAAAGTATTATCAATAGAAAGGGAAGCAATACAAAAAAAATTAATAATAATTTTTGAAAATGCACCAAACCATATTGAAACATCAATTGTAAAAGATTACACCCCTATTATTGATATATTTTGTGAAACGAATTCTTTAAAAATTAAAAGCAGTGAGTTTGCCCTTTCTTTACAGCCGATCCTTGAGCATACACCCGATAATATTGTCGAATGCGATGCTTATATCCTGATTGAAGATGGAGGAACAATAAACCTTCCTGGCTGTCAAAACAGATTGTTCACAGTGGATAATACATTCAAAAAAAGAAGTAATATCTATCCTTTATGTACTGCTCTTGGAAATACGTTGACCATTGGTCCTGAAAACTGGTGTCACATTATGACTGATCGAAATATTTTAGATAACCCTATTGAAATTGCCTGGTCGAAACCTACTGATCTTAATGCTGTTGGTAAAATTGAACTGTTATCTCCAAAATGCCCTAAGAATATCTTTATTATTGATAATGATGATAATGATAGCGAGTTTAATACCAGTAACTCAGACCATACTTTTTATAAAACGAATGATATATATAGCAAGTGCAATCTTGAAAAAAGGAATGAAGGAAATAAATACAAAATTGCTCGTTTTTATTTTAAAAATCCTTCATTTCAATTGAAAACCAATGAGCTTCCTGACTGTATTGTTTATTCTGGTACGCATACTCTTTTTGAATCTAAAATAATGTTTGCAAAATTTATAGCCACTCAAATTTATATTATGTCAAAAGAACTTAAAGTGTTAAGCGACAATGTTATATTGTTAGACGATTCTGAATGGGGCACAACCTTTAACATTGATCCAGAACGTTCTCCAATAGAAACCATAGAATTATCTTGCATGGTAAGACTTTGCTTACCCGAAAATAAAAAACTACAATTTCAAGAATTGTTCAATAAAGGTTCTTTTTCAAATGAAATCCACGAACAAATTTTAAATTTGTTCAAGGAATCTGATATTTATCAAAAAGCATTTGAAAAAGTAACAACAAATTTGCAAGAAAATTTCTTTGTAAACCTTTTTTTCGAAAAAGTAATACCAGATAATAATATACTTATCAGGCTTCTCCCAACATTCAGAGCAAACTTGAGGGAAAAAATATATGGTAAAATTGATCTTGAAAACTGGCAAGACATGTTAGATATTTCATTGATGTCTATAGAACCAAGAAAGACAGCTTTTTTTTTAGACTACCCTTCAGGAATTATCAGGTGCAGAATATCTTGTTATCCTGTATATGGTTTGTATGCACAAGATATAAAAGGTATTTTAACAATACAGGTTTTAACGATAAATTATGAAAAGGAAATAATTATTGAAAACAACACAAACCAATCTTTCTATATCAGCGACGGGAAAGAGATTGAAGCACAAACTTCAGAACGATTACTTTTTTCTCAAATAAAAGATTGTTCTTCAGATTATAAGTATTTTGATCTTTCGCCTGATAAACTTAGAAGTAAATACATAACAATTAAAATCTACAATGAACCAAATGAAAGCTATAATGAAAAAGACTTTAGGCCTCGTCCAGGTTCTTTAAGCTTATACGGATTAACACTTTCTAAAAAAATGGACAGAAATAACTGGAATAGAAATGGTTCCTCATTCTATGAAATAATAAATAAGATAGGCTTAAAAACGAATCAAATTGAAGGGGTTGGACAGGCTACAGAAAATGGATATCTTGCTGTTGTAGAAACAGATGACGCTAAAGAAGAAGTTCATTTCTTTGCAGGTGATGAAACAGAAGTTAGATTTGATGACCAAAGTAAGATTATTTATTCTAATCAAAGCACATTTAATATGAATCAATCAAAAAAAATTTCTTACATAAAAGAAGTTGGATTTTCAGATATAAAGTACATTGATATTGATATTCAATCTGCAAAATATAAAGATATATTATTATCCGAACACGAAGAATTTTTTTATCAGTATGGAGATCCATCTGAAATTGAAGGACAGATAATCAGGGTGGACTTATTACGATGCGACCCAAAAGAATTATATAATCCAGAAAAGCATTTGTATTATATTTTAACAGAAAATAAGGGGGGAAGATGGGGTTACTTCTTTCATCTTGAAAAGGGAATAAAAGAAGTTGGTATATGTGGCAGCAGCACATTTCGTATTGAAACTGATAAAACTCTGGTAGGACCGATTAATGCTAACTCAAAAGGTTTGTTCTGGATTTCATGGTCTGGCGAAAAGAAAACCATGTTTTCATTTGATATTGATGATCATATAACGCAATTTGAAAGATATCTGGCAAATGGTTTTTATTCAATAAGTTCAAATATTATGTATCATGAAGGAGGATGTTTTACTTCCAAAAAATTCAAACAGGCTGGCTATATCGCCAAAAAACAAATTACATCTGACATAGACTTTAAAATTAATAATTTTGATAGAAGATACTTGTCTTTTGAGCCTAGAGAGTATGTCGATTATTACGATAAAGATAGCTTTTCAATTGAATATAATCCAAAGGAAGGTAAATTTGTTGTAATATCAAGGTGTCATTCCAAGCAAACTATTACACCAAAAACAGTGTTTATGGTTGTTCCAAACGGTGGCAAACCCTGTTTAGGTTCACATGCAATACCCTATGTACCTCTTGAACAGGGTGAAAATTATATTGTTTTACCAGGTTTGACTTTTTTGTTTACCTACGGAACAAATTATTATATCAATTAATTTTAGTGAGATAAATTTTTTATATTAATTGTGAGGAGTATTGACGTAAATGAAGCATTTAATCCAATGGTCTAAATCTCATATCTATACAAATCTTCAATGGGTTGCAATTACGATAGCGATATACAGTTTATTATTTGCTGTAACAATTGATTGTTATAAAGAACCTTATGACTGGATAAAATTGCCAGTTAAAATCTTATTTTCTATTCAAAAAAATTTTATCTCATTAAAAGAACTATTAAAAACGAATGAGAATCAAGAAATTGAACCTGTATATATTTTTGTTCTTGATGTTAGTGGCTCAATAATAAAAAATAAAGGAACAAATATTGAAATTGGAAAACCTGCTTCTTATGATGACGATATTATGTTGTTGCAACAAAAAGATTATATTGCTAACAATTCGGGATTAATAGTAAAGGCTGATTCAATAAAAGCATATCAAGCAGCAAAAGTTCTATTATACAGAATGCTAACTGAATTAAATAATCCTGTTAATAGTAATAAAAATAGATTTGCAGTGTGGACCATTGGTGATCATGCAAAAAGAATATTTCCAGATTCATCTGAATCATTTATTAATGAATTGAATGGTAAAGCATTTGCAAAAGCTAATCAAAATTTCATAAAACAAGCTATTTCAAAAACCGAATCTATTAATCCATCGGAAAGTCCCGATCTAAATACAGATTTTAAAGAATTATTTGACGATATCTGGGAAGAATATCCTGGCATAAATGGTAATACCCCACTTGTCTTAATTCTATTAAGTGACTGTATTCATGATGTTTCAGAAAGAAATAAAGGGAAAAAAATGAAAATTGAAAAAAATTGGAAGGAACTAAAAGAAAAAATTCAGCATTTATACCATATTGATATAACAATTAATCTTCTTCTTATATCAACAAAAGGCAGTATTGAAAAAATACTGAATGAAGAAAAACAATTATATACAGCATTAGATGAAAATCTTGAAAAATTTCTCATTAAATATAAAACAATTAATGAAAATATTGATAAAAGTTTTATTTATCAAAATAAAAAAATCTGTGACAATAGTATTATTTTTTATTATGAATCACAATCATATATGAAAAATTATTTTGATATATATTCGTTAGAGGATAAACGTGAAATAGAAATACTTATAGCTACAGAATGGGACAACGTTCAACCTTATGACGACTTTTTTATTGAATGGTCTATTTTCGCTTCTAATGGTGTTGATATTAGAAATAAAGGAAGAGTTTCAAAATATAATTCATTTAAAGGTGTTTTAAATAAAAATCAAAAAATAAGATTTTTCTATGAGGATAGACCATTGTCAAAAGATATACCATTGAAAGTAATTGATCACAAAAATAGAAAAGTTTATTACACCAATATTATGTTTATCAAAAAAATTCCTTTGCTGATTGCAATAACAATGACATTTTTTATCCTTGCGACTTTTGTATTATCTATCCTAATAACAATTGCTTGCCTTAGTTTTATGCTTAATTTTTTTTTCCGCGCAAAAATTTCAGAATATAATACGTCTTTAACAGATACATCTTGTTTTGATCAAGGTATGCCTAATTTTAATTTTTCAAATTCATATAATACAAACTGTAGCAAAGAAGATCGTTCAAATGATAACCATTTTGACTTTTTTAATAACGAAAAGAAGCTAATACCAATATTTAATGAATACGAAACAATTAAGGCTCAAAATCATACAATTGATAATCCGTATCAAATAAGAATTATTGGTAAGTGGAATTGGGAACACCATATAATTGAGTTCTCTCCAGAAGGCATCGTTAATAAATATTATAAAAACAGAGGGATACAAGATGAGGTTGAAATGGGAGAATATTTTTTTCATCAAGATACAAATTGTTTTACTGTGTTATATCATATAAACGATGTTCATGAGAAGAGGTATGAATGTACTTTCTCTGACAATAACAATAAATTGTTTATAAGAGATCTCAATTCCGATAAAAAACAAAAAGATAAAACATATACCAGAATACGAAACTCCGATCATTCATTTTTTTAGGTGTTAAATGATTACGAATATTTTACTTTATACAATAATATTATCATTCATAATTTCTTCCGCTACAGTATTATGGAAAAAATACTCTCGTATAACAATAAATTATTTTTGGTTTTTAATCTTATTAATTCCATCTTTTATATTAGTTTTTACTGGTGTTTATTGCGGAGCTTTATTACTACCCAAATTTAAAATAGCAATACATGGATATAAAATTCCATTAACAGAAACAAATTCAATTACCATTGGTTCGGATAACAATGATAGCCTGCAGTTTCATCATTTTTTAAAAAAAAAGGAGCAAATTGATCCAAGACTGCTCATTATTAATTTTAAACAAAATCAGAAGGGAAATAACCTGGAAATATCTCAAAGAGATATTCGATCAAAAAATGTTGTTGAAATAAATGGAATACCTATTCGTTCATATAAGATTGCACCGGATATGGCACATTATATTACATTTAAAAAATTTAATTACAATCCTAATAATGCGCTTAAACTTACAATTATTAATAACAAACCTGTCTTCCAATATAAAAACAGAATATTTACAAAAGGCTTCTTTTATGAGTTTTTTTTTGGATTATGCTCTTGGCCTTTGGGGAGTGGAGGTAAAATTGAAGTCAAGCATCTTGGATGGAACAGTAGAATAGATGTTCCGGAATTAAAAGATGCTTTAAAACAATCTGCTCTGTACTGGAAAAATGGTGATATTTGGCTGGCGGCAAATGATGCTGAAATCAAGCTGGATGGAAAAACTTTTCCAAATACTAATGTAATAACTTCTGGAAAATGTGTACTTAAAATATATTCACACCAGATAGGAAATGGCAGATGGTCTATTGCTTTAAATTTGCATACCGATAAAACAAATAATCAGGTATTTTTTGAACTGGATCAAAAATCGAAAAAATTCTACCCTTTGAATGAAAAAAGTTCAGAACATATAGTTTTAACTGGAAAATCAATTCCTTTTAAAGATTCATTAGATATTATTGACGATCAATTTCCTAAATCAGGATATGTTATAAAGAAAGAAGGTAATCGTTTTATTTTTAGAGGGGGACAAATACAGTTTGATACATTATATAGTTGTGGTAAAGCTGTTTTCAGTATTGATGTTATCGGCCCCTTAAAACTAATTGATGCAGCTTTATATTGCTGTCTTTTTTTAATCAGTGTTTTATTTTATCCTTCTCATACAATAAGAAAAGAACCTGTTATTGGTTTAATTATAGCCTCGTCCATTTTTTTACTTTCTTTTCGACAAATTCTTTCTTTTTGTGCATGGCAAAACCCCCCTTTTAATGCAAGAGTCTTTTATGATTCTGCCATTTCACCAGCAATATTCATTTTTTCAGTGATAATTGTTGCAGAATTAGATTCAATAGTACAATTATTTAAATTTATATCAAAAAAACTATGGAATAAATTATTTTTATCAAGTAAAAAAACTATTGAAAAATTAACTTTAGACCTGACACAACTTCCTTATTATTTTTATGGTATAATTCTGTTCTTTCTTTTTTATAAAAGTGAAGATCAGGGTATATTACTTTTTATTATATTAATACCATTGCTAATGATTTTAATAAACCTGGTACTGAATGGACTGGAAAAATTTGATAGAATATGGATTGACTCTCTTTCATCTGATATCAAATATATTATTACTATTTTAGTTGTTATTTTTCCCTTATTAATATTCATAGCTCGTGCTTTTGGAGGACGAGAAGTAATTAATATTTTTCCGATACGCATAAGGCCAGATATTTTTACTCAAATACTTCTTGTTTACCTTGTTTCTTTTTTAGCAGAGTATTTAAGGAGGAAATCTAAAAAAAGACCTATTCGATTACTTTTTATTTTTTCTTTATACTCTTATCCTTTTTGTGTTTGTTTGTTTCAAGGTATTATTTCTAAAGATTTTGGTTTTATTATATGTGTATGGCCCCCTTTACTGTTCCTTCTTTTTTTAGCTTCATGGAACAAAGAAAAACGGTTGTTACCATTACTGACAGTTTTAGGAATATCTTTATTCTTAGGTTTCTATATAATTATGACACAATATTCTTTTATAGACAACAGAGCATTTAATAGAATTTTGTTTTCATTTGATCCAGAACGTTTAAAAGCGGAATACTTTTTTGATTATTTGGCTCAAATTCCAGTATTATGGTCTTGCTCACAAGGTATTATGGGAGGAGGATTTTTCAATGGATTGATTGATCCCTCCTTATATTCAACCTGTATTAATGACCATGTTGCATCAGTGTTTATTCAAGGCGAACTGGGATGCATTGGAACTATTTTAATATTATTCATTTATATTATTTTATGTTGTTCGCCATTGCTCTTCCTTATGCAAAGAGAAGCCTTAAACATGAAAATTGCTGGAGCCAGATTTCGAATATGGATTATATTTGGATTTTCTATAACGATACTTTGGACAGCAATTTATATGTTTGCTGCAAATTTGGGTTTGATGCCGCTTACCGGAAAAAATTTGCCATTATTAGGCTTGGATTCTAAAAATGATGTTATTCAGTATGGACTAATAATAGGTTTAATGATTCGATATATTAAACAGCTTAAATGGGAAAAATCTAATGCCTAAACCAACCAGGATATTACCGCTATCTTTGTTTTATAAAAATGTTGCAACTATAAAAAAGAAACCTGTGTATTTCATTTCAGGATTAATATGGGGCATTTTAATTATTGTAGTAATAATTAAATCTGTAAGCCTTTCCATAAAAGACCATGAAAATATATATAAATTAGGGCAGTGGTGCCCATTAATCATTCCTCAAGATGCTATTCATTCAGCAATAGATATTGAGGTTCTCACACTTGATAAAAAAGAAAGGCTGCATCTACTAAAAAATGATAATTATAATAAATATCGTTATTTATTAGAAAATGAAGCATATATTGATACACATATTGGACGATTTAATGAATATTTGAGAGGATGTTCTATTGAACCTGATACACGTTTAAAAGGTGCATTGGATAACATTTTTGAAATATACATTAATGAATCAAGGGAAAATTCCTATATAGCAATTAGTGACTTATCATCGTTTAATCGAATTCCTAAAAATATGCTTAAAAACAAAAGTTTAGGCAATATTTATTTAAAACCAACTAAAAAACCGCTTTGTTCATTGGTTAGTGGCCATTCAAATATCTTTATTACGCATGATAGTCCTAAAATAGTTCGTAGAATTGACCAGATATCTCAAATTGAAGGTAAAGAAATTACGTTATTGAATAGTAAAAATGAACCTATTGTTACTTTCAATGCAGAAAAAAATGATCCTTTCAGCATAATAGCAACTGCAGAAAATGGGCGCAGTTTATTTATTGATAACAATCCTCCCAAGCAAAATGCCAGGATCACAGATGGAAATATTGTTGAAATTGGAGGCGTCTTTTTCGAGTGCCGTGTAAATAAGCAAATACCAATTGTTGAGACGGCTTTCGAAAAAAATAAACTTAAAAGAAGATATCCTTTTGGAGCATTATTTCATTTTGTTGGCCCTATCTCTATTGACTCTACTTTTCAATCTCTTGGAATTGAATATATGTTTCAAGAATATTTAATGGGAATGCCTGAAAAAAATATTGCCAAAGGAGATATTTTTTTAACCTTTGATTTGGCATTACATATGGAATTGTCCGAATCAGTCAATCAATTTTACGATACAATGAATGTATCCAAAGCTTCAGCATTGATCATGAATGCAAATACCGGCGCAATTCTTGCCATGGCATCAGTACCAAAGAAGTACAATCCTTGTGATACTGATGAGATTGTAAAACTGATAAATAATGGATATGAAAATTATTACAATCATGGGTGTTTTAAAAAACATATTATTGGTTCTACAACCAAGCCCATTTTTGCTTTTTTAGCACTTAATATCATTCCAGACATTGATCAAATGAAAATAGTTGGAAATGGGATAAGAACAAACGAGTTTTTTGGACATAACTTATATTCAGCCCATTCAAATAAATCAATTTATGTACCATTTAATACAGATTTTAATAGATACTTGTATCAATCCGTTAATGCATATCAAGTTTCACTTGGCATGATTCTTTTTTCAGGCATTACTAATGTAAATGATATCAGTCCGGATTGGAAAAAATCAAGCAATCCACCTGTACTTATGCCAACAAACCCCAACGCAAAAAAGTGGATGAAAACAGATACACTACTGGATAAAAATGTTCTGGTAATTCGAAATAGAGATAAATTTCCAGTATTATTAAGAAGTATATTTAATATTGACACCTCTGGAAAAATGAATTACAATAAGCGTGATATTTCAATTTACAGTGAAGAATTACTTCAACTATCAGCAAGCATTATTGAACTAAGAAATCCTTCAATCATTAACACAAGAGAAATTTTAAACAATCGTTCTGTCGTTTGTGCACCAGAGAAAACAAACATGTATATTGAAGGCAAAATGTCTACATCGGAAGCTACCAGCATTTTTTTAGGTGGTAATAGAAATATGTGGACTGACGTAAAATTATGTGAGGCTTTTAGTAGGATAATTACAGAAAGAAAAGTTAATGCAAGAATTGTTGATAGCTTTTTAGACACTTTAAATGGTAATAAAATAATTCATTTGGAAAAAAATGCAGAATTTATTCAAAATGAAGACATTCATCCAAATACTTTTAAAACCATAAAAAAAGCGTTATGTAAGGTTACACATAAAAACGGCAAGGATAAGAAGAATTTTGGGACAGCATATCAACTTGAAAAATCTATCAAAAAAATACAAAAGCGTTATCCTTCTTTTAATTTATTGGGCAAAACTGGTACATTAAAAGAAAGAGGAAAAAATAATCATTTCACTTATAATTCCAAAATATTTGTAGGAACTTTTGGAGAGTGGAATGATAGAGAATGTAAGTTTATTGGGAAATCTTACACCTTTGTTGTTTATTTTAAGTCCTTAAGAAGCGAAAACAGTATATTTAGCTATATTAACGAACAGTTACCAAAATGGTGGGAAATATTAAATAAATAATAATTACAGATAAAAAATACAGGTGCATAATGGAATTTAGTTTTATTACAAATGAAAAATATTCACAAAAAAAAATTACAGTTGAAAACTCGGTTAATCCAATTCATAACATAAATACGAATACCTGGATAGAATGCGACTTAAGCGAAATAAAAATAAAAACAAACGATAAAGTTGATTTATATGTTAATAAAATACTTGAAGTTAACTCAGATATGATAGACTCTTTAAAAATATTAGAACATAAAGATATTGGTCAATTAGGAAATATCCTTTTTAAAGTTGAAGGCGTTAATCAGAGTTATGTTTTAAAAGCTCTAAGCCTTAAAGAGCAAAATAAAAGAGAGGTAAAGGCATGGAAATTACTTGGATACAATGAAAATACAGGTACCCCCTTAAAAGAAAGAAAAGGTTTGCCAAAGTTTATTTATATAAACGAACTAAACAACTTTGTTCTCATGCCATATTATACAGGTGTTCTTAAACCTGTAACAGGAGGTGCTTATGAATTCCCAATGGTGATAACGACCATTCTTTCATTGTTCAATGTTTTAAAAAGTATGCATGATGATGGTCTTATGTATATGGATTTATGTCCTGACAATATAATGTTTGAACTTCAAAGTAATAATGATGCGATATCTTTTTATTTGACAGATATGGGAGGTGTCAGACCAATTTGTAATAAATGCTTACCTGACTGGAAAAAAATGAATCAAGATTCCAATGGCGACCTTTGCTTTAAACGTTGGACTCGTGAAGAAGTCATACCGCCGGAAAGTCTTTTTCCAAACATAAAAGGAAATGAGAATGGCTGTCCTTCAGTAATAGAACCAAATTATGATTATTATACCCTTGCCAAGACTGCGATGATACTTGCAGGTTTTTTATCTACTGACAATATACCTGCTGGTAATACGCAATCATTTTCAGATGATTTTATTCTTGAAGATCCACTTGAGCCAAGATCTTGTGAAGTTAATCGGTTTTTAAACATTATCTATCCCGTATTAAATGGCAAGGACATGGACGTTAATTTATTAAGTAAGTTATTCCAAGACTTTTTTCTCGATCGTATAGAATTTGTCAGACTATATTTGCAAGATACATCCATTGGAGAAAAATGGAAATCTATACTTTTTCAAAGAGCGCATTTGTATATTACGGCACTTAAGGATGAAGATCAAATCCCGTTTATAAAAAAACTGGAAGTTGAATCATTGATTAAGAAACCAAATTCGATCTTAAACAGACATATGGATATACTGGATTCAATTTCTAAGTATATACAGGAAAAAAAATATGAAAATGCTGATCAGGCATTAATTGAGATTTCAACAAAAAGATTATATAAAGTATCAAGAATTGCTAAATATTCATATGGTTATCATCGAAAACTTATTCGCATGTTAAATAATGGAATAGTCCAGGCTCCATTACTTGATTCAACTGCTCAATACGATTTGCCAGAAAAAAAGACAATCAGTCAATTGCGACAAAACAGAAACATGGATCTGAAAATTCTAAAAAGAGAAATACAATAAAAGGAAGTCATAATGATATCAAAAACGAATTTAAATTTATTTCAATTATTAGTTCCTTTTATTGTACTTTTTGCAGTGTGTTTTTTATATAAATTGAATATCGATGCTCTAACAAATGATAATCGATTAATTTCCAAAGCTATAGCTATAGAAACTTTTTATGGAAATTATGCTGGTAAAGCAATTGAAGTCAAAAATATTTCAGAAAAAAGTATCATAGAGTATACTGTTAAAGCAAAAGATAATTATTGGACAATTTCCAGACGATTTGGTGTAAAAGATCATTATGAACTTATACAATTTAATAAGAATAAAAAATTACACCCTGGAGTTAAGATCAAAATTCCAAAGGAAATGATTGAAAAATGAAAAGTTTACGCAATTTTTTTTATGGCAGAGAAGATGTTGCTCTTGGAAAAAGAGGCTATCGCGTCTTTAATTCAAATACCATCCTGCCAGAAAAAATTTCTACAGCTATTGAAAATTGTTTTACTGATCGAGACCCTGACCCGTACACTAACCAACAACTTAATGATTTTATAGTGTATTTTCAAGTTCCATCATCATCTGAATGGCTTTTAGGAAGAGGGATAATTGAAGATAGAGAACGATATTCCTCATACATCATTCATTGTGTTTTATTAGATGAAGAAGAAAGAAAGCAATCTCTGTATAATCCTTTTTATATATTACCACAGTTAAAACCTCAAATAGGTGATAATAGAACAACAAATCAAACTGTTTATTTAAAAAAGATTAATGAATTAGATCTTGTAAACGACCTTATAAAAAATTTTGGGGACCGCTTTACACTATCCCTGTCGATTGGTGAATTCTTCTCTCATCTTATAGAAAGTTCTACAATAGTCATACCACTTCTTAAAAGTCATTTACTCAAAAAAAAGTATATTTCAGAAAACTACTGGTTTTTTCTCTTTTTTTTCTTTCAACTAAAACTACGCTACACATTAAGTATAACAACTTTTGATAAGATACTAGACGAGCGATTAATAGACAATGTTGATATTATAGGAGTTATTGATCACTACAGTAACATCAATAAACGCAGAGATGTGTTAGTAGATGATCCAAAGGAAACAGTATTCGGTAATTGGCTTGACAGGTTGTTAAGGTTTACAGAAGAAGATCAAATAAAAGACAAAATTTATTATTATTATACAGCGGTAATTAACTATCAAGGTTTATTAAGCAAAAATGATATTGAGAATTGTATTATAAAACCTGTTGAGTCAGAGTCTGTTGAATCATTATCTAAATGGTCCCCAAATAGACAGGATTTATTGAATTGGAGGGTAAAACATTACATTAATGTATGGAAAAGAAATAAAAATGATATGAATCCAGACGAGCTGATAACTAAATCATTTATAAATCAAACAAATGAATTGTTAAAAGAAATCTCCGTAATTAGTGAAAAAGAAAAAAAAAAATATTACTCCCATATGGATGAGAATGTTATTCAGGAATTATTTGAATTATTACCCGGTGAAGCTGAATCTATAAACATTAAACAATACTTAAATTATTTTCAAATGCCGAATATATTCAACGACCAATTAGAAATTGATAGATATATTGATATTATAGCAGGCGGTAAATACCCACTACTTCGTCCTAAAAAAAATGAGCATATTGATGAGCTGATGAAGTTACAAAGTGGGATATACCAACTTTTACATGTTGAAAATTTACTTAAAAATTTGTCACCACAAAATTTCGAATACTTGTTAAATAGACTAACGCTACCAGAATACAAAAAAAGTTTAGCAGAAAAAACTATTATATTTTTATATGATATATTTTTATATGATAAATCTCAAGTTAAGCGAGAAGAGTATATCAAAATATTTGTTAAAACTAAAAATATTAAAATTTTTTTAGATCAAATTTTAGACAAGGTCTGTATTGATGACTCGAATGTTTTTTTTCATATTTATTTTGATTTCTTCAATTTTTGTAAAAAAAATCAAGATCAAGATTTATTTAAAATATATCAAAATGCTTTTTTAAAAAATATAGATGATAGAAAGGTTGCTTTTTTTTGGGAAAATTTATCAAAATTTGAACCACAAAATAAAAATGATTATAATGATTATATTGAGTTTGTAAAATACCATAAAAAGCTGAATAAAGAGAATAGTAAAAAAAGTGTTATATCTAAAAAAAGACAGCCTACAATTGATACAATTGTTAAACAATTATCATATTGTTATTAATAAATAGATAACTGTTTGGATGTTCATTAACTTTGATTATTATTAACAATTATTTTAATATTTTAATAGAGTTTGTTCGTGTTATAGCTATTTGATATTATATACAATTCAGAATTTATTAATAACCTTTTATTTCTAACTACTTAAAGGAGATGATATAGTGGACGAAAAGCGTTTGTGCCCAAGATGTAAACAAGAAATCTCATTAAATGAAACTCACTGCGAAGACTGTGGATACACTTTTCCAAATAATGACAACCAGGAAGTGATATTGATAGAACAGAATCCAAGAGAAAAAAAAGACTTCGTATCTGAAGAAACAAAAGATCACTCTTCTGAAAATTTAACAGAGCATTTGTTAGAAAATTATACTCATGACCAAAGAATTATAAACTATAATATTATATCCGAAAACAGTAAGAAAAGAACAGAACTATCTGAGTTAGATAAAAAGAAAATTGAATTAGAAAAAAGGGCAAAAGAGTTAGACAAACTCGCTTTTAATATTCAGGACATGCCCAAAAAATGTAACGAACTATTAAAAAATAATTATAGGCTTTTTGGATTGTTTGGGTTTGATCAATCCGGTAAAAGTGCTTTTTTATACTCTTTACAAAAAGAAGTGATTGATGGTAATAATTTTTCTCTTAAAGGCTATACCTGTACAGGTGAAATATGGCAACAATTAAAAAAAACGTTGGAGTTTTCATTAGAACATAATATCCCATATTCAACACCAAAACAAAAAGTCTTTATTTTTCCTGTTAAAAATAATTCCTCTGGTCCTAATTTAGCTTTTTTAGATATTGCTGGTGAGGAATTTGCTAAAATTCAGGACTGGAATAAGAGTTATTATAATTTTTTTGGACTTTACCTCTCATATTGTAGTGGGTTTATTATTTTTCTGGATTTAATTAGAGGTATTAAGTTAGGAGAAAAACATATTCACCAGGATGCCTTATCTGATTCAAAAAATCAATCCCATAGTATAGAAAATTTTTTGAGTGTTGCATCCTTCTCTCCAAAGCTTAAACGATCAATTGATTCGTTTAACAAACAAAAGGAAGCATATCTAAATTTAATCAATAATCAAAAAGATAAACTAAGTGAAATAGAAATAAAAAAGAGCCAATCAAATCGTCTATCTAAAGCCCCAATTCAAATAGATACGCAGGATGAAGAAATACAAGTAAAAATAGATTCAATAAAAAAACAATTAGATAATATAAAAAAAAATGAACAAGATGTAATAGAAAAAAATCTTAAAATGATAGATAAAAAAAGTGGCCCCAAAAAAGTAAATGTTCCTGTGGTAATTTGTTTGTCAAAAGCAGATGTTATTGATAAATGTAAAATAGATCTTAAAGGAATCCCCCCAAGAAAAATTACACATAACATATCCCCTTGGCTATTCTTAAAACAACTTGCTAAAGCACGATTTGAATTTTTTTTTGAAAAAATACCTAAACTTAAAATTGAATGGTTATCTAGCTTAGGGCTTGATTTTGAAGAAAATCGAAAAACAGGCGACCCACTAGGGATTGAATCTATAGTAGATTTTATTATAAACCCTTTACCCGGATGGTCTCTATCCACAAAAACATATATGAAAATTAATAAAATTATGAAATGGGGAAAAGTTGATATATGAGAAGAATAACAGTTGTCTTCATAGTTTTGGGATTTAATATCGTAGTGGTTTGTGTTTTGTTTTTATTGTTATTTTTAAAAACAGAAACCACTACTTTAAAAAATTACTTAGAAAAAGATCCATTATTACTTGAAAATACTCCTGATGAGCTATGGAATTTATTACAATCAAGCAGTGGTATCTCAGATTATCTTTACGATAGCTGGAGTTTTTCTTTTGAACCTTCTGATTTTCTTCGTTTATTTGGCACCGAGCTTGAAATAAAAGCTCGTAATTTAAATGACGCCATTCGTTTAATTTCAGAAGGTAGTTATTCTGAGGCTGAAAAAAGACTCAGTACATACTATCACAATTATCCTGATTATGTGTCTGTTTTTTCTACAACTCATTCAAATGATGATCCTTTACCTTCTGAAAAAAGAGAGTTAGCATTTTATTCTGTCTATCTTTACCACAGAGGAATTGTTTCATTGGAGAGAGCTACTAAATATTACAGAAACAATAAAGATAAAGATGACCTTTTAAAGAGAGCTTTGTATGATTTAAGACGTGCTACAGGCGCTGCTGAAAAGTTAGGTATGGATGGATATTGGCAAAACCAACAGGCATGGGAAAATGTCTCTTTTGATTTAGAGTTAGGGAATTTACCCGTCTACAAAATCTATGCCGCTCTAAGTACAGCATATTTAAGAATAAAAGATAGTAAGGGATATCCGCCATTACGTTTAAATTACTTAATAAAAATGAATAGAAGGTATTCACTGGGTGACATAGGTATCAGTCCTATAACCAGAAAATTTATTGAAATCGTTGTAAGCGAGGATAAAAGAAATGCTGAAAGATACCGATTAACACATGCACTTCACAATTTGGAGGCAGCTAGCCGAGGGTTAACTGAGAAGGGTATCCCTAAAATGGATTATTTAATTGGAATAGTGTTAATGCATTTGGGGAAAATGAGCAAAGATAATCTAAAAAATGAGACTTACGATTTTTCCATTAAATACCTCTCACGAGTTTTAGATAATTTAGATACTTTAACCGATCCTGGCGAAAAAGGTATGCTTCATGATGCAGTCAGAAGAGCTCTTGTGTTAATTTATTTAGAATTAAAAAATAATGACAAAGTTTTGGAACTATTATCTGAAATGGATCCTCTGCAAACAAGGGGCTCATTAGAAACGATAATTGGAAACAGAATGAACTATGAATTACTTTTTACAGATATCGCACAATATGCTAATTTTAGCAAAGGGAATATAGAACATATTAATTACTATGAAAAATTAAGAAAACAAGAGATCAATGATAACAAGCATGAAAATTTTCATAATAAAATAATGAATATTTTAGCCCAAAATTTTTATTCTTCTCTTGAAGCAAGATTTTATTCTGCTAGCTTTTCTGAGATTTCTCATCTGGGCTCAGTCCTTTCAATATGGACGAATGATTACAAATATAATGGTCTGAATATTATATCAGACCCGATTTCACACATGAATGTGCCTTTTGGTGTTCTCTTTAGCTTATCAATTCATTATTATCAACTGAAACCTATAGTTATCTTTTTATCTTTTATTCTTGTGATTATTTCAACACTTTATTTTTATTGGGTTTATATTTCACACAAAAAAATTGCAAAACGAATATTTGAAAGCGGCTATCAAAAGGATTTAAATATGTTACACAATTATTATGGCTCTTACGATGACGAAAACGTTGCATAAATTTCTTATTCAAACAAGACCATATGTATATCTTGCAAGTTTAATAATGATGCTTAATGTATCTGTCCTCTTTTTATCAAATCTACATGCTCAAACCTTCTATCAATCGAACATTGTTCTTCTTGTTCATGGGATAACAGTGAATCCTCAAAAAAATAAGCAGATATGGGGAAAACTTAATCATAATTCCCAGAAGAAGAATCAATGGAGCGGCATGATCGGATTCTTACAAAACAAAAAATATCGTTTTGGTGGTACTATCGAAACAAATAATTTATCTTTTCATATTGATAAAGAAGGTGTTATTTACAATAAAAAACAGGCTAATTTATATTCTTTTGAGTTTTCAAGAGCTGCTGCAACAGATGGTATTGCATATAAGTGTATTGACCTATCAACTTGTATTAAAGAGCTTGTAAACTACACACATTGCAAACAAATCAGTATTGTCGCATACAGTGCTGGCGGCCTTATCGTTCGTTCATATTTACAGAAAGCACTGCCATTAAAAGAAACAAAATATATAAAATATGTAAAAAAATTAATAACAATTTGCACACCACACTTTGGAAGCACACCAGCTAAATATTTGGGAGATATATTGGGAACAAGAGCAACATCACTTAAACCCGATGCCCAATTGATCATAAATTTAAATAATAAATTTCAATTACCACCAAATGTTTTGTTTGCATCCATAGTTGTTAGAGGCTTTGCCGCTGATGCTCGTGGGAATGGAGATGCTTATGATAAACACATTGATTTATCCAGGTTGAAAAATTTGCCTCTTGATTTTAAATATGGGGGGGACCAAGTTGTTCATGTAAAATCACAGAATTTATACCTGGCAAAATGTTCACAGAAATATGAACAAAAAACGCAACAGCCTATACTGTTTCCTCTTGTTCGAGTGGTTGATCCTACACCAGATTATAAACTATTGTTTGGTGAACTCGTTCATACTGCTGCACCAAATGAAAAATCTGTTCAAAATATAGTATTTACATTATTAGATTCACGAAATCTACCTTGGAAAAAAAAGAAAAACAAAATTGACAAGCAGGCAATTGCTTCAATGAAACAGTATACAGAAAGCGTTATTGAATACAACACACTAGCGAAACATAAATTTCATGAGGTACAAAAAATTCATTTAACTCAATTTAAAAAAGATCAAAAATTCATTTATAGATTTTCTGGTTATGCACTATCACAAAGTTACTTGAGTAGCTGGTTTTTAAAAGCTAATAAAAAAACAGAAATCAATGGAAAAATAGAATTCCGAACAGATACCTTCGGAAGAGTAATATACTGTAAACCTGCTAATATCCAAGTCTATTATTAGTAGTCACATTGCCAAATAACTGTAGGGAAAACAGTAAATAATTCTTTGGCATTTATTTTCCTTGTTTTCCAACTTGAACTTTTTAGCCATTTTAACTCTTTTTTGCTGATATTTTTGTATTCTATTAGCTTACCAAGATATTCCTGAGTGATGTTATAAATATCTAATCCATTTGTATTTCGAATAGTATGAGTTCTTGTATATTTAAAGGCATCAATAAATTTCAACCTATTAAAATCAAAGTAATATTCCTGTTCCGAAATTGTATCATCAGGCGTATATGAACAAATTCCCAGATTGCGCTGCGTTAATGTCAGCATTCCACCTGCCGCTGTATCATCAACAATGATGAACTGG
>Ga0272440_1000612_pt1 | contig 30053 bp, 22 predicted proteins | sample SSMMMBAug17_FD_192440 | JGI IMG/M metagenome (GOLD analysis project Ga0272440, IMG submission 192440) | Marine sediment archaeal communities from Little Sippewissett salt marsh, Falmouth, MA, United States - SSM-MMB-Aug17 | ecosystem: Environmental > Aquatic > Marine > Wetlands > Sediment ... | reverse complement strand
GGGGGGTTAGGGGGGTGTTCGTATTAGAATTACCAACGCATAACACCCCCTTAACCCCCCTCAAGGGGGGAACTTGGACTCGGCAAAGTGTTAACTAAGAAATGAAAGATGCCAGAATTTCAAGGCTGAACTAAATTTATCAAATAATTAAAGCATTTCATGTTAGCTTAAGAAACAATTACAATATATACATCAACCTGGATAAAGTTACAACATTATTATTTACTGAAGGCAAGCTAAAGATTGCCTCAGAAATTGATAAAAAAAATATCTCGATCTCATAAAAATAAATTGAAAACAATTGCTTTTGGTGGTACTAAAAACATTTTAAATAATTGCATCCAAGGAGACAATTATGTCAAAATCCGTCATCGTATCAATAAAAGATCATATTGCACTGATTACATTGAATCGGCCTGAGAGACGCAATGCAATCAATCAAGACCTGTTGATACATCTATATAATGCCCTTGAACAACTCTCATCAGATAGCCAACTTCATGTTGGCGTAATTACTGGCAATGGTCCATCTTTTTGTTCAGGACTTGACTTAAAAGTTTTAAAAACAGATAATTTGTTTAATCCAAGAGGTGATAATAAAGATTTGCCAGATATTATCCAGGCATGTAAAAAACCAATCATTGGGGCCATAAATGGCCATGCCATAACTGGTGGCTTTGAAATTGCACTGAATTGTGACTTTCTTATTGCATCAGAACAAGCTTCATTCGCAGATACCCATCTCAAAGTCGGTATTCATCCAGGTTGGGGAATGACCCAGCATTTGCAAGCGGCCATAGGCATCAGAAGAGCGCGACAAATGTCTTTCACTGCCCAGTTTATCTCTGCAAAACAGGCATATGAATGGGGATTGGTTAATGAAGTTGTTCCGCACGCCCAACTTTTAAATCGTGCCCTTGAAATTGCCAGTCAAATTGTTGATGTCAATCAGGAAATGCTGCCTGTTGTTAAATCGTTGATTAATTATCAGAATAGCCATTCCTTTGATGATTCATTTGCGCATGAACGTAAAGGTTTTAAATCATTTGTTCAGCAACATCTGGTTGTTTGAACAACATTAATAAATAAGGAGAATTTTTTTATGGATCCAGAAAAATATTTATTTACCTCAGAGTCTGTTACCGAGGGCCATCCGGACAAAGTGGCAGATGCCATTTCAGATTCCATACTTGATGCGATTATTGCACAGGATAAAAATGCCCGTGTTGCCTGTGAAACTCTGGTAACGACCGGACTCATATTCATTGCCGGTGAAATTACAACAGATTGTTATGTTGATATGCCGCAAGTTGCCAGAGATCGTGTCAGAGAAATTGGTTATCATTCCTCACAAATGGGTTTTGACTGGAAAACCTGTTCTGTTCTAACCAGTATAGATCATCAATCTGAAGATATCGCTCAGGGGGTTAATATTGGACAGGGGCTTTTTAAAGACCAGGGTGCCGGCGACCAAGGTTTAATGTTTGGGTTTGCATGTGATGAAACCCCGGAACTTATGCCAATGCCAATTATTTATGCCCATAAACTTTGTAAACGAATGGCTCAAGTTCGAAAAAATGGCGGCCTGGATTTTTTACGTCCTGATGGCAAATCTCAGGTCACAATTGAATATGAAGCCGGAGTGCCCAAACGTGTCGATACAATTGTTATTGCAACCCAGCATAAACCGGATATCAGTCATGATGAACTTAAGGATGCCATTGTCGACGAAGTTATCAGAAAAGTCATCCCCAAAAACATGATTGATGGCGATACCCGTTTTCTGATTAATGCCACCGGTCGCTTTGTTATTGGCGGTCCAATGGGTGATTGTGGCTTGACCGGTCGAAAAATTATTGTCGATACTTATGGCGGACAGGGAAGTCATGGCGGGGGATGTTTCTCTGGTAAAGATCCATCAAAGGTAGACCGAAGTGCATCATATATGGGGCGACATATTGCGAAAAATATTGTGGCATCCGGTGTTGCCAAAAAATGCGAGGTTCAGGTGGCTTATGCAATTGGTGTTGCTGAACCGGTGTCTATTAATGTGGATATGATGGGCACAGGCAAAATTTCTGAGATTCGACTTCAGGAAATCATTCGAGAAACATTTGACTTAAGACCTGCGGCGATTATCGAATATCTGGACATGCTGCGTCCAATTTACGCGCAAACTGCAGCATATGGTCATTTTGGCCGAACAGAAACAGAATTAACCTGGGAACATACGAATAAGGCGGATGAAATTCGAGAAAAAGCGGGTATCTAATTATTTTTTTATTTTTTTCTTGATTTTTATCTGGCAGGATGCTAGAAGTTTTTTTCAATAATTCAGGCACGTAGCTCAGTGGGAGAGCGCTACCCCGACACGGTAGAAGTCGTTGGTTCAAGTCCAATCGTGCCTACCAGTTAATAACAAAGGGTCATGAAATCATAGATGGCCCTTTTTTTTTGCCTGAAACACCTTTGCGGCAGAAACCAGGCCTGGTGCCCATTGCGGCGATCCCAAAGCATGGATATGGGTATAAGCAGCCAGCACCTGATTATAACACAAACCATCATGCTGATCCCAAAAGCCTTTGCCACGAATCATCTGAAATGCCAATGTTTCACTGGTATGTTTTTTCCAATCCAGCACCCTGGAGTAATGAAATTCATGGCCGCGAAGTTCTGTACCAACAGGAAACACGGGGTTGGGTAAGCATACTTTTATCACAGAATAGCCATGTGCGATGGGACGTTTTGAAAGATCGAATTGAATTGCAAAAATATTGGCCATTTCAAAAGGTTTCTTTTCAACAATTACTGACTGGCCCAAATACATCAGGCCGCCGCATTCCGCATAAACAGGTAGTCCATTTTGTATGGCCTTTTTGAGGGAAAATCGAAAAGATTGATTGCTTTCCAGTTGTTCGGCCTGTGTTTCTGGAAATCCTCCCCCCAGATAGAGGGCATCAATATCTGTTAACGAATGGTCGTTCATCGGTGACAAATAAACAAGCTCGGCACCTTCTTTTTCAAGGGCCTCAATATTTTCAGAATAATAAAACTGAAATGCTGCATCTCTGGCAATACCAATTCTCACTTTTTTGTGTTTTATATTGATATTTGTTATTTTTGTTTCAATTGTTGACGATAAACTATTTGCATTCCTTGCAATACTGACAATTTGATTCATATCCAAATAGCTTTCCGCAACCTTTCTTGCAGCATCAATGGCATCATCTGTCCAGTGATGTTCTTGCATTGGCACCAGTCCCATATGTCGTTCGGGGAATATATTTTTTTTCAATTTGGGGATTGCACCAATAACAGGCAGACCTGTATGGTACTCAATGCATTGACGAATAATGCCTTCATGACGTGCGCCTGCCACGCGATTTAAAAAAATTCCAGCAAATTGTACTTGTGGATCAAACATCATGCAGCCATGAACAAGGGCAGCCAGGGTACGCGTTGTTTTGGTGCAATCCAAACACAGTAGAACAGGGGTTTGCAATAGTTTTGCCAATTCCGCAGTACTGGTTGAACCATCTATGTCTATACTGTCATAGATGCCGCGATTGGCCTCAATAATTGCAATGGTTTCAGTTTGGATATGGGATATAAATAATTCGACAATTTTTTCAGGGGATAAAAGAAATGTATCTAGGTTATAGCAGGGCTGACCGGCTGCGAGTGCCAGCCAGCCAGCATCAATATAATCAGGGCCTTTTTTAAAAGGAGAGATCAGATTTCCTTTTGCTCGTAAAGCAGAGATAATACCCAATGATGTAATTGTTTTCCCTGAGCCACCGCTCAGAGCGGAGACAATGAGTCGTGGATATTTCATTGCATCTCTATTGCAGACAAAAGATCTGTTTATCCATCCAAATAAATGGGCAAAACAAGAGGATTGTAGATTAATCTTCGTGTTCAGCCGCAGCCTGTTTACCAGTACCCGGAAGGCCATACATTGTGGTACTTCCGCTTGACCAGTATTCTAACTGACGATCTTCAATCATTTTATTGACTATTTTCTTTGCGGCTCTTGGCTTTTCGCCCAGAATTTTTGCCAGATCATTGAAATAAAATTTTGATTTGGTCTTTTGTTTTTTTTGTAATTCTTCAATAACCTTTTGGGCAGCTTCTTGTTGATCCATGTTTTGCCTTTTCCTTCTTTATGTTATACAGGGAGATGAGTGATTTACTCAATGCATCCCCCTGAAAGTTGAAAAAATTAGAACTTGAAGTTCGTGGTTTGACGCCATGTGTAATATGCTGGATCACGGAAATCATCAATAAGATGATGCGTAAATTCCAGTTCACATTTATCAAAGAATCGTTCCCATCCAATTCTTTCGGCCCATTCACCCAAACGTTCATATTTGTTTGCATCAGCTGCATAAGCTTCAACCATCTGGCGAATTGCTTTAACCGTTGATGGCCATCGAGGGGTTTCATTGGGTAAAAATCCAACCACAACTTTTGAGAATTTTGGGTTGCTGATTCTATTAGAAACCTTACCACCAGCCATCAAAACAATACCATCACCTTCTTTGTCAGCAAGTGGCATTGATGGACACATGGTATAGCAGTTTCCACAGAACATACATCGATCGTTGTTTACTGCAACACTTTTAAGAGTGGCATCACCAACTTCAACTTTTGATGGTTTGATTGCAGCTGTTGGGCAGGCTGCAATTGCCAGTGGAATTTCGCACATTTTGTCAAGATATTCATGATCCAACATGGGTGGTTTTCTGTGATATCCCAAAATAGCGATATCAGAACAATGTACAGCACCACACATATTCAGGCAGCAAGCCAAAGAAATTCTTAACTGTGCAGGCAGTCGCATACGACCAAAATCTTCAAACAAATCATCCATAACAGCTTTAACAGGTCCGGATGCATCTGTCGCGGGTGTATGACAATGAATCCAACCCTGAGTATGGATAATATTTGTTATGCCAGCACCAGTTCCACCCACTGGAAATTTGAAACCTCCGCCAGGTTGTTTTCTGGACAGAAGATCATCTTTTAGCGGTTGAACTTTTGCTTTGTTATCAACCATGAACTCAATATTGTTACGTGTAGTCCATCGGACATAACCATCACAATGTTTTTCAGCAATTTCACATATTTCACGAATATGTGAAACACTCATCAAACGACATCCACCCACACGTACTGTGTAAACTTCATCGCCTGTTTCAGAAACATGAACCAATATACCAGGTTCAATAATTTCATGATACAGCCATTTTCCTTTGTTTTCCTTAATTACCGGTGGATAGAATTCTTCAAAATTTCTCGGACCAATATCTGTGATTCTATCCTTCATTGGATTTTCAGGATCATAACCTGAAGATATAAAAGCCATTTGTTGCCCCCCTATCTCTGATGATGTTTTCTGAATTCGTTAATGTCGCGATCCCAGCCGCCATCAACTTCGTTTTCTTTCCAGAAAATATACGGATTGGATCGTGGTTCTTGAACATGTTGCGGGACAGGTTTAATATTGGTTACTTCGAGAAGTTTCTGGAATCCCTGACGTTTCATCAGTTCGCCGAGTCGTTCACGGTTTTTACCTTCTTCCATCCACCAATCCCAAACATTCTCAATCACTTCTTTAATTTCATCATATGGTTCTTCAGCTTTGACAAAAGGAACAAGCAAAGAACCCATTTGTGCACCATCAAGGATCGGAGCCTTGGCACCAGCAAGAATCGAAAGACCTCGATCGTTACCAATTCTAAGTGCTCTAGGCATTACGTTGATACAATGCATACATCGGGTACATTCTTTATTGTTGATTTTGAGTTTGCCATCAACAACTGCCATACACCCGGTCGGGCAAAGATCAATCACTTCTTTTTGAATGTCAAATGCACCCCAGTCACGTCCTGAATGCGCACCGCCATTGGGAAGTAATTCACCGCCCATATAGGCCGCAACAGCTTCCTGGTCAATACGAATATCATCGCGCCATGTACCAACAAATGAAAGGTCTGCACGGGCAATTGATGCCACACAGCAGTTGGGACAACCATCAAATTTGAACTTAAATTTATATGGAAATGCCGGACGATGTAATTCATCCTGGTATTCAACGGTTAAAGCATGACAGATTGCCTGTGTGTCATAACATGCATATTCACATCGGGCCTGACCAATACAGTCAGAGGGGGTTCTTAAGTTTGAGCCAGAGCCTCCCAAATCTTGATTATGTTTGTGTGTCAATTCATAGAATATTTCTTCTAATTGTGGCGTTGTTGTACCAATAAATATGATATCACCAGTTGAACCATGCATATTGGTAATACCGCTGCCGCGGAATTCCCACAAATCACAAAGTTGTCGCAAATATTCTGTTTTATAGAATTTTCCTGCAGGATGGTTAATACGCATTGTATGGAAATGGGCAACACCTGGAAATTTTTCAGGTTGATCACAATATCGACCAATTACGCCACCGCCGTAGCCAAATACACCAACAATACCACCGTGCTTCCAGTGGGTTGTACCATCTTTAAAAGAAAGTTCAAGCAGACCAAGAATGTCCTCACAAACATCAGTGGGTATTTGAAATTCTACGTTGTTTGCATTTACCCTTCTTGATTCGGCTTCCCTTTTAATATCGCTTACGAAACTGGGCCACGGGCCTTTTTCCAGTTCGTCCAGCAAAGGGGTTTCATGTTTCATGTTATTCCTTTACTCCTTTCATAAGATTATCGTACTAAAATTTTTCAGTCCTATATATTAAACGCCATCACGGCTAAATTTTTCCTGTTATAGTGTCTTTTAAAGCCTTTGTCAACCTTTTTTCATACACATTGAAAAATATTTTTATGAGGTTATGTCCATATTGGTTGTTTTTTGTATTGGTTTCTTTATACGGATCAGTACTTTTACCTGTGGGCTTTCAGTTCATTTAAAAATCCCTCTGGCACATCATAGCCCAACTGAACAGCTTTATCACACATTTCAATTGCCGCCTGATAATTCTTTTTTTCAAACAATGCCAGGGCAAGATTATGGTATGCCACAGGAAAATTGGGTTCCAGATCTATAGCTTTTTGTGCATTTTCAATACTTTTATCCAGTTCGCCCAGCATAAAATGAGCACTTGCGAGCGAGGCCCAAGCTTGAATAAATTTTGAATTAAATGAAATTGCCTTGTTAAGCGCAACAATCGCCTTTTCTGGTTCACCTTTTTGTAAGTGAACAAAGCCAATATTACCATAACCGATAGAAAAACCGGCGCGTGCATGAACTGCTTTTTCATTATATGCCAGACATCCATCCAGATCATTTCGTTGAAGGCAGATGCCACCCAATTGAACGTATGCTTCTGCAAGTGTCGGACTGTTTGCAACGGCTTCTTTCAGCTCGCTTTCAGCCTCATCATATTTTTTTTGTCCCAGAAGGGCAACAGCCAGATTGTAACGTGTTGTGCCACAATCCGGGTTCATTGCCAGTGCCTGACGCTGGGTTGCGATATATTCCTCTGCATTTTTTGCCAATGCCATAGTATTTTCCTTGTTTAGTCAGTGTGTTTTTAGTTCTTCAATAGTGTGCATTTCCAAAAACTCGAACATTTTTTCAAAACAATAATGTACGACTTTTTGGAAATGCGCCCTTTCCTAAATATTTATTTCTGAAAACTTACGATATTCAATTCCATACTGTTGTATTTTGTACTGAATAACTCTTTTTGTTGTGTTTAGTATGTTTGCTGCTTTGGTCTGGTTCCCCTTTGCTTCTTTTAAAGCATCAATAATCAATGTTGTTTCATAAGATCTGACAAGCATTTTAAAGCCATCTTTGGAACGTTTGCCTGTTGAAGGATCTTTTTTTTGTAATGAAGCCGGGAGTAAGTATCCATAAAGTACACCACCATCAGCCATAAGAATGGCTCGTTCTATACAATTTTGAAGTTCACGTACATTGCCCGGCCAGTGATAAGAGAGCAAAAGATCCAGAGCAGAGCTGTCAATTCGTTTGACATTACGTTTAAGCTGCGTACTGAGTTGCTTTACAAAATAATCTGCCAGTAAAATAATATCCGCTCCCCGCTCTCGTAGTGGCGGTACATGAATAGGAAACACATTCAGACGGTAATACAAATCTGCGCGAAAATTTCCGGTATCAACTTCATTTTCCAGATTTCTATTGGTGGCAGTTATTACACGCACATTTACATGAATAGTTTGCGTCCCTCCGACACGTTCCAGCTTTTTATCTTCAAGCACACGAAGCAATTTGACCTGTGATGCCAGCGGCAGCTCACCAATTTCATCTAAAAAAACAGTGCCATGGTTTGCCAGCTCGAACTTTCCAACCTTTTTGCCAATTGCACCTGTAAATGCGCCCTTTTCATGTCCAAACAATTCCACCTCAATAAGATTTTCGGGTATTGCGCCACAATTTATTTTTAAAAAAGGTTTCTTTTTTCTAGAACTTCGCTTATGAATTTCTGAGGCCGCCAACCCTTTTCCTGTACCTGTTTCACCGGTAATCAGAACTGTTGCATCAGAGTCTGCTACCTGAGCAATTAAATATGCCAGCTCTCTCATGGCATCAGAATTACCAACAATATTATCTGATGGATTTCGCTCGACCGCTTCACGCAAACGAATGTTTTCATCCTTGATCCGACGCAAATGAACGCGTGATGCCAAAATATTGGACACTGTCTGTAAAAATGGAACCTCTGTTTCCAAATCTGCACTTTGCGCTGCGCGATCCACAGAAAGCGCGCCAACAACTTCTCTTCCATACATAATTGGGACACATATGAACGCCAAATCAGAACGATTCATTTTTGTTCTGGCGCCAGAACGATCTAAAAAGAGGGGTTCCTGATCCAATGTTGGAATAGCTATGGGACGTCCACTTTCAACCACTTTTCCGGTAATTCCTTCACCCAGACGATAAAAAATGGGGGAATCTCTATCCGTTGGAATGCCATAAGTTATCTCAACATGAATTTCCTGTAAATCCCTTCGATTAATAGAAATCATGCCACGCTGCATGCCTGTTTCTTCAGAAAGCAATACAAGCGTCTGGTACATGATTTGCTCAAAATCAGAGTTTTTTGTATATAATTCACTTATTTTATTAATAGTTTTTAAATATTTATCCATTAGTGTTATCCAGCATCAAAAATTTTGTTTCAAAGAATTTTATAGTATGGCACAAAATTGTATACTTGTAAACAAATATTTAACGAACAAGATAAGGAACATTTGAAAAATGTCGTGCCAACTTAATTCAAACTTTGTATCGCGCTGGAAACAATCTCATATACATCTTTTGATAATTGATCATGATTCAAAATGCGGTTCAGTTGGTTTTGCATCAATGCTTGTCTGTTCTCATCATATTTGCGCCAATGATTGAATGCAGCAACCATACGTGAGGCAATTTGCGGGTTGATTTTATCTAATTCAAGAACAAAATCCCCTAAAAGTTCATAGGCCTGTCCTGTGGCACAATGAAAATGATAATGGTTATTATTGATAAAGCTGCCAAGTAAGGCTCTAACGCGATTAGGGTTCTTTAATGTAAAGGCATGATGGTTGAGTAATTTTTTTACATTGCTAAGCGTATTGTCTAATTGCGACACTGCCTGGACAAAAAACCATTTGTCCAAAACCAGTGGATCATGTTTCCATTGTTCATAAAACAAATTGCAAGCTTCCTGAAATGCATCATGATCTGCATGACTTAATGATTGTAGTGCAGAAAAGGTATCTGTCATATTATCTGATTCTTTAAACTGACGCAAAGCAAGGTCTAAACTATTATGGCCTTTTAAACAAACCAGGTAATCCAGAGCAATGTTTTTTATGCTTCGGCGTGCGACTTCACCTGGATCATATTCATATTCTGCCTGAATATTATTATCTTCATACAATGCGATAAAAAGGCTTGAAAGCTTTTCGGCTATTGTTTCTTTCAAATTTTTTCTGGCATAATGAATGGCATCCGGATCAACTACTTGACTTTTATCAGAACAATAATGTGCAATTTCATGGGCGGTTGGCATTTTAAGCATTTCTGCCAGCAAAATCTTGTCATCGATGGGTGGCGTCATTATGCGTTCACATGCATCCAAAAATCTACTGGGTACATCCACAGGTTCACTATTGTGATACGCATGAATCATCTGAAATATAAGTTCCAAAAATATTTGACGATTTTGATCCCATCGATTGAAATCATCTGTATCGTGGGTCATCAAAAATAAACGTTCTTCTATTGTATAATCCATTGATACTTTGACACAGGCTGAAAAATCTCGAAATAATGATGGAATGGGTTCTTCATAAATATGGATAAATTCAAACGTTTGTTCTCTGTCAGTCATTTGAAGGATAAGCGTTTCAGATTTTTTCTTATCATTTCTGTGCTGAAGTGTCACATGTTCACCATTTTTATCAAGTAAGGCCATATCTATTGGGATCAGCAATGGCTCTTTTTCTAATTGACCGGGTGTGGGCGGACTGACCTGCTCAAAGGTCAGCTTGTATATACATTGTTCAGGAAAATATTCCCGCCTGACTGTCACCCTGGGTGTACCCGCTTGTGTATACCACAATTTAAACTGATCCAGTTCCATTTCACCAGCATCCGCCATGACAGTCAAAAAATTTTCAACAGTAATCGCCTGTCCATCATATTGATCAAAATAATAGTCCATTCCCTCAAAAAAATCTTCACCCAGCAAACGATATAGCATCCGAATAACAGCAGCACCCTTTTCATAGACTGTTGATGTATAAAAATTGTTCATTTCAATATAATGATCTGGCCTGACAGGATGCGCAGTGGGGCCATCATCCTCAGGAAACTGATGCAGTCGAAGGGTTTGAACATCTTTAATTCGTTTAAGCACCCTGGATGCTGAAACATCCTCAGAATAAAGTTGATCTCGAAAAACAGTCAGGCCCTCTTTTAAGCAAAGCTGAAACCAATTTTTTAGTGTGATACGATTGCCGGTCCAGTTATGAAAGTATTCATGCGCAATCACACGTTCAATATTTGCATAGTCGTCATCTGTTGCAGTTTTTGGATCTGCCAGAATACATTTGGCATTAAAAATATTCAGGCCTTTATTTTCCATCGCCCCCATATTAAAATCATTAATTGCAACCACCATATACATATCCAGGTCATATTCCAGCTTAAACTTGTCTTCATCCCAGAAAATGGCATTGATCAAAGATGTCATGGCAAATTCACATCGGTCGATATTTTCTTTTTCAGCATATATTCGAACACGCACTTTCTTTTCTGATTTTGTATGAATGGTGTTTTCAATAAAGTTCAGATCACCGGCTACCATCGCAAACAGGTAAGACGGCTTTGGAAATGGATCTTCCCATGTCACCCAATGACGGCCATTATCGAATTCACCAGACTGTATTAAATTGCCATTGGACAGCAGCACAGGATATTTCTTCTTGTCCGCCTCAATGGTACAGGTATAAGGACTCATCACATCCGGACGATCCAAAAAATACGTAATTCTGCGAAACCCCTCTGCCTCACATTGTGTGCAAAATATATCGTTTGAGACATACAAACCCGAGAGACTGGTGTTTTCATGTGGTTTGATGCGTGTTTGAATATTCAGGACAAAAGATGTTTTTACATTGTTGATAATTAATACTTCTGATGTCAGCCTGTAATCACCGGGATGTAATTCTGCACCATCCATTGTAATGGATATCAATTTGAGATCCTCTCCATAAAGCGGCAATGCTTTTTGCTTGTTGTTCATATCTTTAACACGTTCAACCTTAATAATTGCCCGAACGTCTGTGTGGGTTTCATTGAGGTTAAAATATAAGTCGATATGTTCAATATCGAAATGTGAAGGGGTATATTCTTTTAAATACTTTGTTTGCGGTGAATTCATTGACACTCCATTTTTACCGGAAGTACCGGTTATTCATTATTTTGCGTAATCACCATATTATCTCGGTGAATAATTTCATCATAGGGTTTTTCCCCAAGAAGTTGTTCAATTTCATGACTTTTTTTTCGCATGATCAATTGAATATCATCTGAGGAATAATTTGTCAGGCCAATGCCAATTTCCTGTCCAGTCTGTGTTTCAATGGCAATAGCATCTCCTAATGAGAATTTTCCTCGGACACCAATCACTCCAATGGGTAACAGGCTTGTGCCTTTGTTTTGTATTGCCTGATTGGCACCATCATCAATTTGGATATGCCCGCGTGTTTTCCTGGAAAAAGCAATCCAGCGTTTTCGATTTTTCATTTTCTGGTCTTTTGGGACAAAGAACGTTCCCACATTCTGACCATCAAGAATCTGACTTAAAACATGTATCGAAGCCCTGGCGATAACCATTGGTATACCAGCTGTAGTGACTTTTTGCGCGGCTTTAATTTTTGTCAGCATCCCACCAGTACCCAGCGTTCCTGGTATACCTGATGCACAATTTTCCAGATCTCTGGTAAAAGATGTTACCAATGGCATCAGTTGAGCATCTTTGTGTTTCCTGGGATCTTTGTCAAACAAGCCATCAATATCTGTAAGATTGATTAATAAATCAGCATTGAGCATTAACGCAATCATCGCTGACAAATGATCATTATCTCCAAATTTGATTTCTTCAACAGCGACAGTATCGTTTTCATTGATAATTGGGATAACATTCCAGGCAAGTAACGCACGTATCGTATTCCTTGCGTTCAGATAGCGTGTACGATTTGATAAATCTGTTCGTGTCAATAAAACCTGGGCAACTTTATGATCGAAAAATTCAAAGGCTTTTTCGTATTCCTGAATCAGTCCAGCCTGACCAATTGCTGCGATGGCCTGTTTCAATGGAATTTCTGATGGCCTGGATGTGAGATTTAATTTGCGCATCCCCGCAGCCATTGCACCTGATGAAACGATTGTTATCTGTTTGCCTTTTTCAATTAACTGATGCACTTGCATGACAAGATGGCGGATAATTGTAACATTAAGTCCTTGATCTGTTGTCAGGATATTGCTGCCAAGCTTTATAACCAGCCGATTGACGTTTTGTAAGTAGGCATTTCGTTCTTTTTTGTTTGACATTTTTTTTAAGTTTTAGAATAAGTAAGGAATTCTCGAAAAATAAGATGCACATTTTACCTGTTCGTACAATAGTTTGTCCTTTTCTTTAGAATCAGAATTAAGAAGAACACTCTAATCAATAAATTGATAAATGTTTTTTTTCTGAGTCTGTTTAACTATATTTACCCAAAAATTGTAGAAGATTCCTTAATTGGGAATAAAATCAGCCGGACGCTTCTCAACCAGTTTAATGGCTTCCTCCGGACACCCAATGGCACATTGTCCACATCCCAAACATTTATTTTCATCAATACAGGCGTGACCCTCATCATTTAATTGAATGGCATGAAACAAACACCGGTCCACACAGGTTTCACATCCAGAACATGATTCAACATTCACCTCAGGAATATATCTACTGGGATCACAAAGAGCCACGCCATCAGAAATAAGCAGGGTAAACGATTGACAACAACATCCACAACAATTACAAATGAACGCCCCCACATCCGCCTTGTTCATTGTGACATGAACAAGGCCTGCTTTCTCCGATTTTTCAATAATATCAAAAGCTTCAGCTTTAGTTATTTCACGCCCGGAACCGCGCTCTATGGTATAATCTGCGCCGCGATTCACTTGAATACAAACTTCCAAAGGCGCATCACAATTGCGCATACTTAAACGACAGGTACAGTTTGTTACTGCAAGTTTCGTGGAAGTTTCGATAATTTCTCGCACATTCTCCGGCGCAAGAATTTGCGCTTTTCCTGTATCAATACTCTCACCAATGGGAATAACTCGTGTAACCGGTCTTGGTAAAACTTGTGTCAGAAGTGGTGCCAGCTTGGGCCATTCTTCGGACATATAGTGTTGCCATGTATCGTAAAAGGCTTGCGTTGCCTCAGGCCAGGTAATTGTAGCATCGTGAAATTGCGCAATATGAGCGGGTGCTCTCCAGTGTGTCACATCATTTTTTACTTTTTTGAATGCCAAGCCTTTTCTAAACATATCATTTAAGTCTGATGCAATATCATCAGTTGACCGACCAAGCCTTTCACTCATCTGGTGAACAGTTCCGGGTAATAAAATCAAAAGATTAGCCTGATCATCATTAATCATCAACGACAATATTTCTGGCAAATATTTTGAATCTGCATGAAACATATTTTCAGCAAATTTTTTATAAGGATCAATTTGATTTATCATATTGGCCTCCTGTTATGTTTTTTCCAGTCCAAGTCTTTTTAAACCATTCGCATTGGCTTTAGCAGTCTCAGGAGATGGTGTTTGTGGCGTTTGATCTGCTTTTTTATGCGCGCCATTGCTTTTGGCTTTATTTTTAGATTTTTGTTTTAGACTTCCTTTTACAGCAGCCTCTGAATATTCAATACGGTGATGATGAATTCCAGTGAGTATTTTATTGAATTTATGGGCGATTCTATGAAGATCTCTAAGTGTCAATTCACAATTATCCAGTTGGCCATCTGAAAAGATTTTATTGATCAGACGTTGCACCAGTCCCTGAATACGGGCAGGTGTTGGATTATCCAACGCACGAGATGCTGCTTCAACAACATCAGCCAGCATAACCAGTCCAGCTTCACGGGTTTGAGGTTTTGGGCCAGGATATCTAAAGTCATCTTCTTTTACAGCATTTTCACCTTTTTGCTGCCTTGCTTTTTCATAAAAAAATGAAATCATACTGCTGCCATGATGTTGTTGAATTGTATCACATATGGCTTTCCCCAGCTTATATTTTTTAGCCATTTCAACACCATGTTTTACATGAGAAATAATAATCAAGCTTGACATGGATGGTGCCAGCTTGTTGTGCCGATTGACACCCCTTTGCTGATTTTCAATAAAATAGAGGGGGTTTTTCATTTTTCCAATATCATGATAATACCCACAAACCTTTGCGAGAAGCGGATTGGCACCAATTTCAGAGGCCGCAGCTTCAACCATGCTTCCAACGATTACCGAATGATGATACGTCCCAGGCGCTTCGAGCATTAGCCTGTGAAGCAATGGTTTATCCAGATTCGCCAATTCAAGTAGTTTGATGTCTGTTGTATAAGCAAAGGTAATTTCCATCATTGGCGTAATCCCGGCAGTAACAATGCCAGCACTCAGTCCACCGATATACCCAAAAATCCAATCAAGGAACAGCTTGCTCAAAAACAATTCAGAGGTGTATGCGCGCATGGCGGTTGCAACAATAATATTTAACAGGCCAATTTTCGCGCCTGCTTTAATAAATACATTTCTTTCCCTGCAATACCTTAGCCAATAAGCCCCCATTGCACTGTTAATAAAAAAATAAACAAAATATGTCAGATTATTTTCAAACAGAATTGCAGCACACAACGATGTAATTAGCGCGAAAGGAAAGGCCGCACGCATGCCCATAAACATACAAATTGTCATTGAACCCGCAGCGACAGGTATGCCGAGTACCATTGACGACAACGACAACGGTGTTACACCATTTTGAGTAAAAGATTTGGCAAATGCAACAGAAATTTCTGTGATAAAAACAAACAAAACAAGAATTAATGATATAAACAGTAAATTCTTATTATAATTCAAAGTAATATATGGCGAGTGTCCAAAATGAATAATATGGAATGCGAGCAATAAAATAAACATGAGGATTGCCAGCCCAAAGCTTTTCGCAAGGGTTTTCCCCTGATTTTCCATTTGATTTAAGGCATCAAGTTTCAAAAGTTGCTGCTTGTTTATCCGCTCCCCTTCACGTAAAAGCATTTCTCCGGCTTTGATCTGAAAAAGAATGGGGTTTATTGATGTCCATGCATGGTCTTTTCTGGCTTCTGTTTCTCTTTTGTTAATTGTAACATTTGGTTGTATTAACGATTGGACAAGATCGACAATAAGTGTAATGATTTCATAATCAAGATCTTTCAATAATGGCTGACCAATAATCCATACCATTGCCTTGGCCTGGTCTACACCATAAAACCTTTTGACATCTTTAATAATTTGTTCTTTTTGAGAGGCAATATTTTTAACAATAATGCCTTCATTGGCCTCTTTCAATAGTAACGCCTTGTTTGACACTACGCCATTGATCAGAAGTGCCCTGAGTATTTGATTGGTTAAATCTTGAATCTCTTTTGAAAAGTGCTTGTTGACAAGAGTAAGATAATTGGAATCGGAAATCTGAACCCCTAAATTATTAAGAAATTCAGCCTTTTTTTCCTGGATGGCTTTGAGAAAATCGGGGATTTCAGACAAGGGTAAGTTTTCACCCGAGGTCTGTGCTTTGGCTTGAGCATCTGATTGAATATCGGTTGATGTTGTTTGAATATCTGTTGTTACCTCTTGAGATTGCGACTGGATAGATGTTGTTTGTGTATTGGATTGTGCATCTGAACTTGTTTTTTCCTGTTGTGTTCTGATTTGTTTTTCAATTTCATCAAGATAATTTCGCATTTCAGAGAATGCATCCTGAATTCTTTTCATCAGCTTGAAAACAAGTGTGTCGTCAAAATCGTAAACGGTTAAAACTGCATCCAGAGACTTTTGACGCGACGTCTTTGTTGCTTCTTTGTCCTCAATGAGTAAATCAGTTGGTGCTTTGATATTTCGTTCAGCCACATCACCCAATGCATATATATGTTTTGTCACAACAAGGTTGGGATATAACATTAATGTCAAAACAAATGTCAGCGTAAACAGAAGTATCCATCGTGGATATTGTGAGCTAAGAAAATTTGTTTTGGGTTGTCTTTTTACAAGTTGCATTGTTTTTCGTAAGCCTCAATAATATCTGAAACAAGCTTATGTCGAACGACATCATGTTTGGTAAAGGATACAAAACGAATGCCGTTAATATGTTTTAGCAGTTTCGATGCTTCAATGAGTCCGGATGATTTATTGCCTGGCAAATCAATTTGTGTGATATCTCCTGTAATGACAGCTTTTGTATGATACCCCAGACGTGTCAGAAACATTTTCATTTGTTCTGAAGTTGTATTTTGTGCCTCATCCAATATGACAAAAGAATCGTTTAATGTTCGTCCACGCATAAATGCCAGTGGTGCGACTTCAATAGCACCTTTATGCATCAAGTCAGATGCTTTTTCAAAAGGCATCATATCATGAAGTGCATCATAGAGTGGACGAAGATATGGATTGACTTTTTCTGCAAGATCCCCTGGCAAAAAACCAAGGGATTCACCAGCCTCTACAGCTGGTCGCGTGAGAACGATACGTCGAATATCGTTTTTACATAATGCTGAGACAGCCATTGCCATAGCCAGGTACGTTTTACCTGTTCCAGCAGGGCCAATGCCAAATACAATATCATACGATTTAATTGATTCGATATAATCTTTTTGATTCTTTGAACGCGGTGTGACCGGTGCTTTTTTTGTATTGATATACACTGATTCTAAAAATATTTTTTTAAGGCTGGCTGAATTATCCTGACTCAAAATACGAATGGCATATTCAACATCCTGTTCATACACAGGGTATTTTTGCTGCATCAGACTGTGCAATTGAATGATAATATTGGCGGCCAATTGATTCATGATCTCTTCGCCGTGTATAACCACAGTATTGCCACGATGATTGATTTTGACATCAAGACGCTGTGCAATAATATTCAGATTTTTGTTGTTTTCACCAAATAGTTGTCTCAAAAAATGAATATCTTCAAAATCAAGGATCAGTTGGCCCTGTTTTTCTGTTTTCGTTATGCCATTGGATGTAAAAGGTTGCTCCATAAATTATCCGTATAAAAAGTCAATCATTGAAACGGGGTTTTATTTATTTACCGTGTTGTTTTTCATATTTAGGTTAACTTGTCAAAGTAAATTTCGAAATTTTGTCCTGAATGCATGATACAGGGGCGTTATAATCTCATTAACATTAATCATTATTGTATTCTCAATAATTACATCCTGTCAAGTAAGAATTCTAAAGGGACATTCCTGGACATTGTTGTTGTGAATAATTGATCTGTCAGGACCAGGAAAAAAAATATGAAAATTATCCTTGCCCAATGCCAAATCATTTTTTCTGTGATATAATATTCCGGACAGAAAAAAGACCGATCAATTTTTAAATGGAGTTACACAATGCCACGACAGGCAAGATTGGATATTCCAAATGTAATTTATCATGTGTTTGCCAAATCCAGGGAACAAATAAATTTGTTTGATTGTCAGGCAGACTATTACCATTTTACGAATTTGCTCACAAAAATAATTTCAGAAAATCATATCCGCTGCTATGCTTGGTCATTGACGCCTGAAAATTTTAATTTGGTTATTTACCCCAAAAAAGCCATTTTAAAAACCACCATGCGAAAGCTGTTGACTGCATATGTTGCTGGATATAAACAACGCCATCAATTTGAAGGAAACCTCTTTCATGGCCGCTATCAATCAATAATATGTGAAAAAGACCCCTATCTCATTCCATTAATATGTGCAACTCACCTGAAACCAATTGAAACTGGCATATGTGATAGTATTGATGACCTGAATCATTACCCGTGGTCAGGCCATTCAGCCCTTATGAATGCGGTAAACGCCTGCGTAATTGACAATAATGGTGTACAAGATGCCATAACTCAATTTTCAAAAACAGACAGCGCATTAGCCAGATCATATTACTTGCAAAAATTGGAGAACATGCATAATACAAAGGATTATAATTATGATGGCGGTGGATGGATGAGAAGCACTGGCAGTGATAGAAAAGATATCTGGAACACCACTGATGATGAAATAGCCCAATATGATTCACGTATTTTAGGATCACCAAAATTTGTCAGACATGTTCTTGATACTGCAACATCCCTGGCAAATCAGAAACCATCACAATACATTTCAATTCATCAATTAATTGATACTGTTTCAAAATATTATCACATTTCAACCGAGCGATTGTTTCAAAAATGCCAGAAAAAAGATGTGTCTCAAGCCAGATGTGTGATCTGTCATATTGAGATCGATCATTTGAAACGATCTGGTGCGCTTGTTGGTAAAATGATGAAAATTCAAACTTTTAGTGCAATTCGTTGCGCTCAGCGGGGACAAAGAATTTATGCTGAAGATCCATCCTTGCAAAAATTGATTGGTTTTCCTGTTTTGAGGTGATACTTTTATTTTTTGCGAATTTGTGTTAAGAAAACGCTTATATTTTCAAAAATTCAAAAATAAGTATTTAAACAGGATAATCATTATGATTCTATTAATTGATAACTATGATTCCTTTACGTACAATATTGCCTATGCATTGGGCACATTAGGTCAGGAATTAAACGTGTTTCGTTCTGATGTTATTTCACCTGATGACATTTCTCAAATGTCACCTCGTGCAATCATTATTTCTCCAGGGCCAGGTCGGCCAGAAAATTCGGGTATCAGTTGTGAAACCATTGAACGTTTTGCTGGAAAAATACCTGTTATGGGAGTTTGCCTGGGGCATCAATGTATTGGACAGGTGTTTGGGGGGAACGTTATTCAGGCAGAAATCCCGGTGCATGGAAAAACATCACAGATACTCCATGATGGCAATACTATTTTTAAAGGTATTCCCAATGCGTTCAAAGCAACACGTTATCATTCATTGATAATTGAAAAATCCAGCCTTCCATCACAACTGTACATCTCTGCACATACACAGAGCGGTATGATTATGGGGGTTAGAAATGACGAATTAATGGTTGAAGGTGTGCAATTTCATCCAGAATCAATTGCAACAAAGTATGGTACACAATTGTTTAAGAATTTTATCGATTATTATCTGTCGTCAGAAAGGACAACAAAATGATTTCAGTAGATGGATCATTCGCCCCACCCGGTGATAAATCAATTTCCCATCGTCTTGCATTAATGGCAATCCTTGCATCCGGTCAATGTGAGGTATCAAACTCTTTACCCGGTGAGGATGTTCAATCAAGCCTGAAAGCACTCAAAACGCTGGGCGGACAATTTGAAACATCTGATTTTATTCATGTAAAAATTACTGGTCTTGGCGGAAAAACTGTAGATCGTGCCAATATCGACTGCGGCAATTCCGGGACAACGATGAGACTACTCACAGGCATTCTGGCTGGATGCTCTGGCAAATTTGTTCTGGATGGCGATGCTTCGCTTCGTAAACGTCCAATGGAAAGAATTGCAAAACCTTTAAGAGAAATGTCCGCCCATGTTGAAACACAAGATGGACGATGTCCCATTCACATTTATGGGCAAGGATTAAATGGCATCACCTATGAATTACCCGTTGCCAGCGCACAATTAAAAAGTGCGGTTTTATTGGCCGGAATGCAGGCAGATGGCCAGACACAGGTTATTGAGCCAACAATCAGCAGGGATCATACCGAAAGAATGTTACGACAAATGGGCGCGAAAATTGAACAAGATCATCAAAGCTGGATTGTGGAAAAAAGTGACCTTATGCTGCCCGATAAATTTTATGTCCCTGGAGACCCATCCTCAGCCGCCTTCTTTCTGTGTGCTTCGGCCATTTTAATGGGCAGCCGGGTTATATCGAAAAATACATTGTTAAATCCAACACGTATAGGTTTTATCGATGTATTAAAGCGGATGAATATTCAAATTAGAGTGGATCAGAAAATGGATCAGCCTGAACCCATTGGTGATATTCAAGTGGATTATTCTTCAGATATTCTGCCAACAATCATTACTGAAAACGAAATCCCCTTACTGGTGGATGAAGTTCCCATTTTAAGTCTTGTGGCAACACAGGCAAAGGGTAAAACTATCTTTAAGGGGGTCCAGGAACTTCGCATTAAAGAAACAGACCGGCTTGAAGCTATTTCCACGCAATTAAACAAAATGGGGGCTCATATTGAGGCTGGTAAAGATACCCTGACCATATTTGGACCAACCCCTTTAACGCAGGTGGAAAGTTTAGACTCCTTTGATGACCATCGCATTGCCATGACACTTCGATTGGCAAGCCTGTTAACCAAAAGTGAACCGCAAATTAAACATGAAGATTGTGTGGCGATTTCTTATCCTGACTTTCATAATACTTTAAACCAATTAATGAAAAAAAGAAAGTAATTATGCGAATTTACACTAAAAATGGTGATACCGGTTTAACGGGCATTGTTGGTGCAAAAAATGTATCCAAAAATCATGCAAGACTCAATGCTTATGGTTCAGTGGATGAACTCAATGCAATCATTGGAGGGATTTTGTTGCACCTTTCAGACAATGAGACCCAGATTGCCAATGAAATTGATTTGATCCAAAACGACCTCTTTGATATTGGTTCATGTCTTTCAAGAATTGATCAAAGTAAAGTTTCTATGCCTCTCGACAAGCGTGTAAAACAAATCGAAGATGCTATAGATTGCATGACGCAACCACTTTCGCCACTCAAATGCTTTATCATTCCTGCAGGCCCATCTGGCGTGGTTTTTTCTCATATGGCAAGAACTGTTTGCCGACGAGCAGAACGTCAGGTTGTGGGTTTTATTGAAAATCTGGAACCTGAACAGCATTCAGACAATTATAATATCGTGCTAAAATATTTGAACAGATTGTCTGATTATTTTTTTACATTGGCACGATATATCAGTTATCGCTGTCGTGCTGTTGAGGTTTTTGCGACGCAAAAAGGGTTTGAAAAACAATCAGATGACAAATAAATTCAAAAGAATTTATCATAATGTTGACATATTGGTATTATTCGTGCAATTCAAACACAGTATCTCACATGAGATGAATTTTTAGTGGCAAAAATGAGCCATAATATTTTGGAGGCACTTCATGGCGAATCAGGTTCGTATCTTGTTCATTTTGATTATTTTTTACTTAATGGGAATTGCGCAGCTTAGCGCGTCTGATTTTCAGAAAATGACACATGAAGATTACGAAATTATCAAAGAAAAAGTGATCGAACTGCAACAACGCATTAAGCGTTTGGAAAAACAGAAACATCACCCGGTCGATAAGCAAAAAATTGCCAGGCAGATCAATGAATTAAACGATGAAATTGAAGAATATGCGGATATTTTAGATAAAGTAGAGCGAAAATCACTACTGGATTTGATCAATTTGAATGCAGAGTTGCGCACACAGTTTGACTGGTTTGACTTTAAAGGCCATGATTACGAACCTTACACGACAATTAAAATCGGTTCTGAAAAACATGAACGTGTTCGCATGTTACCAACCAATCGTCTGAGATTAGGGCTTCGCGCCAACCTCTCTGAAAATTTAAAATTTACATCGCGTATGGGAATGACAAGGCATTGGCAAGATGATGATTTTCCCGTATACCCAGAGTTAAACTTTATGAACACATCCAGAAAGCCTTCTAATCTGGATATAAAAGTTGAACGCGCTTATATTGATTATTTTTTTGAACCGGTTGATCGCCTTCCCATTGCATTAACTTTTGGCCGTTTGCCCACAACTGATGGTCTTCCAACAGATCTTCGGGAAAATACCCCCAGGAAATCAACTTATCCAGGCCTTGCCTATAATTGTGAAAGTGATGGCATTGCCATGTCATTATTAATGGATCAATATATCCCCTTAAATCAGTCTGCACTACGTATTTTATGGGTGAGACGTGTGGATGATAACACGCAATATTTTATGGATCAGAAACTATCTGATAAATATGGTGTTTATCGTGTGGACGAAAATGCCATGGATACACTTGATATATATATTGCTCAAATTGAAACGTACTTACCGGATCCATTTCATCATACCTTATTCATGATCAACTATTTATGGATTCCCGATGCCCCGCCTTCAGATTTAAGATATAATCCGAGTTTACAGCCATTTTATGATACCAGTATTCCAATGGTTTATGCGGACGTGCCAGACACAGAAGGAGAGATATTTAAATTAACCTGCTTTATGGAATGCAAGAATTTTTTACAATCTGATCTGGATTGGTTTGTGGATTTTTCGTATCTCAAATCAAAAGCAGATGGGGCCTTAAAGTTTATGTTCGATCCTTCCACACTGGGACTTTATGGCGAGCCAATCCTGGCTAAAAATGCCTATGACAAATATTACAGTATTTCTCCATCCCATGCAAAAGACCTCGAAGCATTAAAAAAAGCTCCGCCACCTATAGGATTGTTGAACCGCGATGGCGAAACGGATCAAACAGCACATGCAATTCACGTTGGCTTTCGCTATAAGCTTCCGCTTGCGCAATTCAATTCTCCCAAAATTGGTTTAGAATACAATTACGGATCCCAGTACTGGTTTGGAATAAATGCCGGCAGTGTCGACAAATTAAACAAACTCGACATACGCGGATCTGTATGGAATTTATATTATATTCAACCTATCAATCGTTATTTCATGACCCGATTCAGCTACACGCAGGCAAACTTTGATTACGATGATGGCATGAGTTTTTATCATGGCGAACCTATGGAAATAGACCATCGGGTCTCTCAAATAAGCATTGTTTTGGATGCAAAATTCTAGGTAATTCTTCTAACTTGTGCGCCGCAAAACCTTTTCCATATGAGATCAAAATAAATTATTATTCATTTATCAATTTATGATTTGATCATTGTGTTTTTTAAGCTTGCCCTATAATATATTTTGTTTTATAAGTGTCTTAAAATAACTTTCTACAGTTGTTCGAAATGGGAAACTTATTTTTCGAGCAATTATTCAATTATTACAAAAATGAGGAAAAAATGATCAGTACGCGTAAATTATCATTCGTAACATTCCTATGGATACTTTTTTGGATCGGTCTGACAGGTGGAATTGCTTTTTATTATATGGAGCAAACCATTTGGTTGATCATAAATCAACTATCGCCATTTGTGATGGATACTTCCAAGCCTTCATCCCATGAGTTGATGATTATAACGCAAATTAATTTAACCCTTGAAACATTGAAAGCATATTTGCCTTATTTGCTCATCGCTTTGTTTTTAAGTACTTCGTTATTGTTGTGGTTATGTATTCGATTTCATGTGGTACGGTCAATTCAAAAAGATCGTAGTGAATCATCTGAAAAAGAATCCTCTAAAAAAACTGAAAATAAGGACAAAAAAATTGCTGAATCTGAAGGGCCATCCAAACAGGAACGTAAAAGAAATGAACGTTTTCGCTCGATACATTTGATGTCATTACTTCAACGTGAAGGTCGCTTGCTGGACTTTTTTAACGAGGATTTAGACAACTTTAACAATGAACAAATTGGTGCGGCTGTAAGAAAAATTCATGCAGACTGTAAATCAGCCATCCAAAAGTATATTGGTCCCAAACCAATTTTGGATCAAAATGAAGGTGAAAATGTTACCATTGAACCGGGTTTTGATCCATCATCCATAAAAATGACCGGTAATGTATCTGGTAAGCCACCATTTAAGGGGACGCTTCAACACAGGGGGTGGCGATGCTCAAAATTCGAAATGCCGGGTCTTTCCAATGTGAAAGATCCAAATATTATTTCACCGGCTGAGGTTGAAATTCAGTAGCGCAAAATAGCACTACTTTTTGATCGTTCAATGGGGCGCACTCCCAAAAAGTCGGGCTTTTTTACGAACAAAGATCAATATCAAACCAATGTAAGAAATCGAACTGTAGGGGCAAACCTTGTGTTTGCCCTCAAACAAAAACAGGAATATTTGAGTGTAATTTAAAATAAGGAGGATCTTATGAATCTTATTTCACCAGTAACATCGCTCTGTCAGTTTGCATATCAAACTGTAAGCAAAACAGTATCACCTGTCACAACAATGTTTTATAACACGACAGATTCCTTACACCGAACATTGCATCCCATAATTTCTCTGGTAGACAAACGAATATTGCCACCACGAGACTTATCAACAGTGACCTCATTTGATCCAGAAAATGAATCATCACCCGATGAGGCGAATTTGACACTTGAAGCAAAGAATGCTATCTGGTCTGGCGTTGAAGATTTGTATCGTACAGGTGTTTTTCCTGGAATCAGCTTTTGTTTACGCAGACATGGTAAAATTGTGCTTAATCGTGGCATTGGTTATGCGCGTGGCAATGGCCCCGGTGATCCGCCAGGCGCAGAAAAAATTTTAATGAGCCCCGATACCCCTGTTTGTCAATTTTCTGCATCAAAAGTAATTACTGCCATGTTAATTCATTTATTGGTGGAACGAAAAGAAATTGATCTTTTAGATCCAGTTGCACATTACATTCCAGAATTTGGGACACATGGCAAGGACAAAACATCTATTTACCACATTATATCCCATCATGGCGGAATTCCACGACCACCTGAGGATGCGGATCCTTCCTTGTTGTTTGATCTTGAAGAATTTGTCCAGGTCTTATGTAAATGTAAACCTGAATCACAGGGTGGTCGCCGCATGGCTTATCATGCCATTACTGGGGGTGCCATTCTTGCGGAAATCATACGAAGAGTTACAGGTATGACTATTCGAGATTTTCTCGATGAAACAATACGAAAACCATTGGGCTTTCGATATTTTAATTATGGACTGGCGGATGAAGATTTGGATAAAGTGGCAACCAATTATGCCACTGGCCTTCCATTGGTTTTTCCATTTTCAAGTATTGTCAAGCGGGCCTTGAGCGCATCATGGAACGAAGTGGTTGATATTTCAAATCAACGTGAATTCAAACAAGCGATAATTCCTGCAGGTAACTTGTATGCGACTGCTGATGAAATGAGCCAGTTTTTTCAAATGATGCTCAATGGGGGAGAATTAAATGGTGTTAGAATTTTTCAGCCCCTGACCATTCAAAAGGCTGTGATGGAATCCGATAACATGAAATTTGATGGCACAATGGTGCTTCCCATGCGATACAGTGCCGGGCTTATGTTGGGGGCATCACCTGTTGGGATGTGGGGACCGTTTACATCATCTGCGTATGGGCATATTGGATTTATCAATATATTCTGTTGGGCGGATCCGGAAAGAGATATTTCTGTTTCTCTGCTGACAACAGGTAAGTCTTTGATCAGTGAACATCTTTTGTATATCGCGCAACTCTTGTCCTACATTTCATGGCATTGCAGAACTGCAGGGCTGCCTGGTGAAGTCACTGAGGTTTATTCCTCATATGTACTTCCAATTCAAAAGATCCTTCAACAGTATTTATTGAGATGGTAAGAATTGCTCTAAAAATGAGTTTCCTGTTTTATCTGATCGAACTTATATTTGAGGACATGTAGAGACGTAGCATGCTACGTCTCTAAAGTACAACTATCTTAAACGATCAATCAATAATGGGGACGGTCACTTTGGAGCATTCCTAAATAAATAAGATTACCAATTTATGTTAATCAAAAAAACGATAATTACTTTCTTCCTGTTTTTTCAGCTTGTATCCACTCATGCAGCAGCTATGACAATTCAAGAGGAAATCAAACTGGGAGAAATATTTTCAAAACAGGTTCGCGCACATTTCCCAATGATTGAGGATCAGGACATTCTTTCATATGTTTCCTATGTTGGCAATCGCTTACTCAAGGCAGTACCAGATAAACATTTTAATTTTAACTTTTATGTCATTCGCGAGAAAACCTATAATGCATTTGCCGGGCCGGGTGGGCATATTTTCATTCATTCTGGATTAATTGAGACAATGACATCAGAATTAGAACTTGCCGGCATTATGGCCCATGAAATTGCTCACGTGATTTGTCGACACATCTCCGAAAGATTAGAAAGATCCAAGCCTGTCAATCTCGCGGCTATGGCCGGGACAATTGCAGGCATTTTAGTCGGTGGAGATGTTGGTGCTGCAATGGTTGTGGGATCTGCCGCTGCGCAGCAAAGTTTGTTTCTGGCCTACACAAGAGAAAATGAACGTGAGGCAGATCAAAACAGCCTAAGGTATCTGAGAGATGCAAAGTACAATGGCCTGGGACTATTGACCATTCTAAAAAAAATAAGAAAGCACAATTGGATTGATGTCAGTGGTATTCCTACCTATGTGATGTCTCATCCGGCAATCAATGAACGAATGGTATACCTTGATACCACAATGAATGCCAGACCAGAATTTACAAGATCACCGGATCAATTACGATCTTTTGCATTCAACAAGGTGAGGATGCGTATTCAGGCATTATATAGTAGTCACCATCCCACACAGTTTTTTGAAAACCAACTCAAAAAAAATCCTGATGATTTTTTGGGATTGTATGGATATGGTCTGAGGTTGGCTGTTTCCGGTAAAAGAAAACGCTCAGTGAATGCATTAACAAAAGCTCTGAAAATTCGACCATTTGATTCGGATATTTTAAGAGATACTGGCATTGCAAATTTTTATGCAGGCAATTATTCTCAGGCATTTACATATTTGCAAAGTGCCAATAATATTGCTGCCAATGACTATGAATGTCAATTCTTTTTGGGACGAACGTATGAAAATCTAGGGAATACGGATTTAGCGATTAATCTATGGGAACGTTTGTTGATTACCAATCCGATACAGGAGAGACTTCATTATTATCTTGGCACACTGTATGGTCGCATTGGAAAACTGGGCGACGCGCACTATCATCTTGGACTTTTTTATCAAAAAAAGAATAATATGAAACTGGCACGTTTTCATATAAAAAAAGCGATGTCACTCATCGATAAATCGTCAAATCGCTATAAAGAAATGGATGAACTATTAAATAAACCTTCTCAAAAAAAAGGATAAAAAAGAATGAAATCCAATCAAACTGTGATGTTAATGATTTTGGATGGTTGGGGTTATCGTACTGAATCATCATGTAATGCCATAACTCAGGCAAATACGCCATTTCTGGATCATTTGTTCAATACCTATCCACATACATTGTTAAAATGCTCTGGAAATGCTGTTGGACTTCCTGAAGGCGTGATGGGCAATTCAGAAGTTGGACATTTGAATATTGGTGCTGGTCGTGTTGTATTACAGGACATGATGAGAATTGATGCTGCCATTAACGAGAACACTTTGCAAAGCAATCCGGCATTTATAGAATTGATGTCCAAGATAAAGCAATCAGATGGCCGAATGCATCTGATTGGCTTGCTGTCTGATGGTGCTGTTCATAGTCATATCAATCATTTATTTGCATTGATTTTGATGGCAAAAGCTCAGAACATTCCTGTCCGAATTCATGCAATTATGGATGGCAGAGATACCCCGCCGGATAGTGGATTGTCATATTTAAACCAGCTTGTTCAATTTATTGAAAAAAACAAATGGGGTCAGATTGCGAGTATTTGCGGAAGGTTTTATGCCATGGATCGAGACAAACGATGGGAGAGAATTGCACGCGCTTATGAAATGTACACCTCTGTTCAAGCGCATACCACCGAATCTGATGCTATCCAGGCCATTCAAAAATCTTATGATCATGGCGAAACAGACGAATTCGTTCTGCCAACAGGTATCGCCTCTGATAATGGTCTTGATGATAATATACTTAAGGATGGTGATGGCGTTCTTTTTTTCAATTTCCGTGCAGATCGTGCAAGAGAAATCACTGCTGCATTGACGCAGGAAGCATTTGAATTTTTTGAACGAAAGCACCGGCCAAATCTGGCAGGATATGTGTGTATGACACAATATGACAGCCATCTGGACTTACCTGTCGCCTTTCCGCCAATTCAACTGAAACAAATATTGGGTCAGGTTCTATCACAGGCGGGATATCGTCAATTGCGCATTGCAGAAACAGAAAAATACGCACATGTCACCTATTTTTTCAATGGCGGAGAAGAGCTTGCATATGATAATGAAGACCGCAAATTAATACCATCACCACGAGAGGTAGAAACCTATGATCAAAAACCGGAAATGAGTGCATTTCAGGTTTCTCAGGATGTTCTGGAAGCACTTTCATCAGAGGTTTTTGATGTTATTGTTCTTAATTTTGCCAACCTTGATATGGTCGGTCATACAGGTATTATGGATGCTGCAATCAAAGCTGTTGAAACAGTAGATTCCTGTGTAAAAGAAGTCATTGAGAAATTATTGTCAATGGGCGGATTCGCACTGATTACTGCTGATCATGGCAATGCGGAATTAATGTGTGACGAAAACGGAAAACCCCACACAGCCCATACCACTTTGCCAGTCCCTTTTGTGCTGGTAAAAAATGATATCCATACGACATTACGTTCTGATGGTGTTATTGGGGATATTGCCCCAACCTTATTACAATTGATGGGAGTCAATCAGCCGGAGGAAATGACAGGAAAATCGTTGCTTATATAGCAACGATTTTCATTTCTATTGTACAAAGTGATGCCATTGCGTGCTTTTGAACCATTTTTGATAGATTTTATCGAATCGACCATCGCTTCTGATCTCATTTAAAAAACCATTTAAGAATTTTAAAGAATCCGGATCAGTATTTCGTATTATACTTCCCCCCAATGTCAAGACAATTTTTGACGCAAAATAAGCTCTAATTTTTTTCTGTTTATCCCTTCTAAAGTGGGCTCTGCCCACAACCCAACTGATACATAATACAACAAAATTTAAAAGTTTGGATAATTATTTTCAGTGTCAACTTTTACATTAAAAAGAGAATTTAATTAGAGTCTTATCAAATACGTTGTAAACAAAAAATATATGTAGATGTTGTGGTAAGATATTTTATGTTTGCCATTTACAGAAAATTTTTGCCCCAGGTCCCCCGCATCAAGAGGGCCACTTATTTTAAGATTACCAATAACTTCCAACTTTTCTGTAAACCTCCTAATTTTGAGTGGTTTGCCTTTATGGTTCCAGTGATGGTGATTTTTGTTTTACAAATGGCAAAACGACATTACCATCTGCCAAACAGGATGTTTTAAATCCCTCTATCAAATATTCACTCAAAACGCTGGCAACGTCATCCTCGTCTTCAACAAACAATGAGAATATGATCAGGTTTCATTCTTGTCTCCTTTGATTGGAAATTCAATTCGGATGTGCAAGCCTCCCAATTTGGAGTGGTTGGCCATAATTTTTCCATTATGCAAATTAACGATTTCTTTACATATA
>Ga0272440_1000611_pt1 | contig 30058 bp, 31 predicted proteins | sample SSMMMBAug17_FD_192440 | JGI IMG/M metagenome (GOLD analysis project Ga0272440, IMG submission 192440) | Marine sediment archaeal communities from Little Sippewissett salt marsh, Falmouth, MA, United States - SSM-MMB-Aug17 | ecosystem: Environmental > Aquatic > Marine > Wetlands > Sediment ... | reverse complement strand
ACGACTGTGGCAGAATTAAGTATTTTGGGAAAACCCGCAATATTTATTCCATTACCCCATGCAGCAGATGATCATCAGGTAAAAAATGCACAGGCTGTCGTTGATGCCGGCGGCGCTGAAATGATTATTGAAAATCAGCTCAGCGGATATCTTTTGGCAGATCGAATCCGATTTTACGCAAACAATTCAGGTGCATTGGAAACCATGCATCATAAGTCTCTGGCCTTTGCACGGCCTGAAGCGGCATATCAGATTGCGAGAGATTGTTATCAATTATCTACAATTGCTTGATCTTGATTTTATATTTTGTTTAAGGCGACTGAACATGCAATAATTTTTTTTGTTCCTGTAAGAATGAATTGGAAAAATTATTCAAAATTTAAAATTAGGAAAAAATAAACATCACTGTCGTTTAACACGTAATTGTATTTCATTCTTGACCAAAGCTCATAAAGTTCGGGGCTGTCTCCATTTTTTTTACTAATTATTTAAATTAAAGAAGGTGTTGTGTTGATATTTTTTTATAAATGATGTACATTGTGCGACAAAAATTTTTTTCCAATAAAGGAGATCTCGATATGCAACAAATTCAACCAATCAATAGTTGGAGAATGTATGGAAAAGTTATTGAAAACAAAGTTACAGTAGAGTTACCTGTTGGCTTGAATTCTCAGGAAGTGGAGATTTTTATAATTCCCAAAATAGCAGAAAATACACCATACTGTTTCAGACGAGATGACTGGAAAAAAGATTTTCTCGAGATTTCCAAATGGGATATATCAGAAGAAGATGTAAGGTTGAAAACATGGCATATCCCAGAATTCTAATAGATACATCAGTAATAATTGATTTCCTTAGAAAGAAAAATAAGCAGAAATCAGTTCTTTGGAAAATCAAAGAAAAGTATGAGTGTTTAATTTCAACTGTAACTTTATTTGAATTACAGTGTGGTTCAAAAACAGAACAACACACAAAAGACATTCATAAGCTTCGTAAATGGATAGAGATCATTCCATTTGATGAAAAAATTTCAGAAGTTTCTGCAGTAATATTTCAAGATCTTAGAGCTAAAAACCAATTGATTGAATTTAGAGATATTTTCATTGCTGCAACAGCTATTTCACGGGATTTATTATTGGCAACGTTTAACTTAAATCATTTTAAAAGAATTCAGAATTTAAGTTTACTTAATACAAGTAAGGAATTCTCGGAAAATAAGTTCCCCATTTAATATATTGAATTCCTATTTTTGAACCTGGATTACGCTGAAGAAGATGAATAAGATGAATTAAAAGTGTTTTATTTCATCTTATTCATCTTCTTCAGTGTAATCCAGGTTCAAAATGAATAGAATTGACTCTTTCAGAAATGAGGAACTTATTTTCAGAGCATTCCTAAGGAAATCTCTGAAAATAAGTTCCTCATTTATTAATTGTTCATTTTGTTTTTGAACCAGGATTACACTGAAGAAGAAGAATAAGATGAAATAAAACACTTTTAATTCATCTTATTCATCTTTTTCAGTGTAATCCTGGTTCAAAAACAAAAATGAAAAGTTTGGTACGCGCCCTCAAGTTACATAGGTACTGAATTGGTTGCAGACTGATTTTATCCATATTGAAAAGATCAACCAATTTATTGATAATTTGCTTAATGGTATTGAGGGCGCTTTAGCGTCCTTTTTCCATTCAGCGTTGGGCTTTAGCCCTACGCTGTTCTTGGATTTGCCGAAATAAATCATTTTTCAATGATCATCAATGAATGTCCGACTTTTTTGGAATGCGCCCTTTCCTGTTGCATTAATAGAATAATCCTTCATCTACCATGAAGAAGATTACATAAACAAGTCAGATCAAATAAAACATGTAACGCCATTTTTGGGCGAAAAAATTAGAAAATATTTTAAAAATGAAAATAAACTTGAATAAGGTGATTTGAAAAAAATATGTTTTACCCCAAAAATTATCCAATCCATTTCATAGGCATCGGCGGCATCGGCATGAGTGCTATCGCTGAAATACTGATCGCACAAGGCTACCCGATCAGCGGCTCAGATATCCGGTCCACATCACTGACCCGACGATTAAGCCAGGCCGGTGCAAAAATTTTTGAAAATCACTCGCCAGAAAATGTTAACAATGTCAGGCTTGTTATATATTCATCAGCAATTCAGTCTGATAATTGCGAAATTGTGGCTGCCAAAAGCAAGAAAATTACCATTATACATCGCTCTGAAATGCTTTCTGAACTGATGCGCAGCAAGTTCAGCATTGCAGTAACAGGCTCCCATGGAAAAACAACAACAACTGGTATTATCGGAGAAATTTTGTTTCAGGCCAAAATGAATCCCACAATTGTCATGGGCGGCATATTAAATACCTTTGCCACAAATGCCTGCTCTGGAACTGGAAATTTTATTGTTGTTGAAGCTGACGAAAGCGATGCCTCCCTGCTTAACCTGTATCCATCTATTGCAATTATTACCAATATCGATCAAGAACATATGGATCATTATGGTGCGATTGAAAAAATCCACGAGGCTTTTTTCACATTTGCCAATCGTCCGCCATTTTATGGCGCAACTGTCCTATGTGTTGATGATCCAGTTGTTGCATCATTTGAAAACCATATCAAAAACAAATGTCTGACCTATGGCATTAAAAATCATGCCAAATTTATGGCACAAAATATTGAAGAAACAGGCCCCTTTCAGGCATCATTTGATCTGCTTTATGAAAACAGAACCATAGATCGATTTTCTCTCCACATGACCGGTCAACACAATATCCTGAATGCACTGGCAGCCATTGCCACATGCACAATATTAGATATTCCCTGGTATATCCAAAAGCAGGCGCTTTCATCAATCAAAGGCGTTCAAAGACGCATGGAAATCAGAGGACAACATGATCAGGTTTTGGTAATGGATGATTATGGACATCATCCCACAGAAATTGTGGCCACAATCAAGGCAATCAAAACTGGATGGCCGGACTATCGGCTATGTATCCTGTTTCAACCGCATCGTTACTCGCGAACAAAGGATCTATTCGATAGTTTTACACAGGCGTTTCATCAAGCAGATCAACTCATCCTTTTACCTATCTATAGCGCCGGTGAATCCCCCATTCCGGACGTAAGCAGCAAAATTCTTTATAAATCAATCAAGAACTATTTATCACATAATGTTTTTTATGCTGAAAATTTTGAGAAGGCCATTGATTTGATTGATACAAATCAAAAACAATTGATGCTTACAATGGGAGCAGGTGATATTCGAATGGCCGGAGATCTTTTTTTATCAAAAGGCTTGCAAAATAAAGATAAAATTTGATACAAGACAAAAAATGCTGAACACCCAACAAATAATTTTTTTAAATGCAAATTTTTCAAAAATAGCATATAATGTCCCTTTAAACACTTACAGTAGCTTTCGTATTGGCGGCCCTGCTGATGGAATCATTTTTCCAAAAAATCCGCAAGAGCTCCAGGTTTTACTTCCCTGGCTAACCAATGAAAACATCCCCTGGTTGGTAATGGGTGGGGGAAGCAATATTTTGTTTGATGATTCAGGTTTTTGTGGTATAATTATTAATTTGATACAATTTTTGGATATGCGGATTCGGGGTAAATTAATTGAGGCGGGTGCAGGAATTTCCTTAAAACGCATATGCTTATATGCCATTCGCAATGCTTTGGGTGGAATGAATTTTGCTTTGGGAATACCTGGCACGTTGGGCGGCGCTATCCGAATGAATGCCGGTGCAAGTGGCGGTCAAATGGCGGATGTAATCCAATCCATTGTTTGCATGACGCCCGATGGCTTAACCCATCAGATCCAAAAAGATGCCCTGACAGTAGGCTATCGCAAAATGACCTGGAAGAATGGTGATAATGCCATTGTTATTCATGCGACGCTTTCGCTCTCTCCTGAAAAAAAAGACGTGATTCGTCAGGATGCACGACACAAACTTCAATACCGAAAAGCGACCCAACCCATTGGTTGTGCGTGTGCGGGTAGTTTTTTCAAGAATCCATCAAATAATCTTTCGGCAGGTTATTTGATTGAGCAGGCGGGGTTAAAAGGTTATCAAATTGGCGATGCAGCGGTATCAAACCGGCATGCCAATTTTATTATCAACAAAGGACAGGCAACGTCAAAAGATATCATCAATCTAATGCAATTTATTCAAGAAAAGGTGATGATGAAATTTAATATTCAATTACAACCTGAGGTGAAAATTATTGATGTATAACCCATCGACATACAATTCATATGCACGAAAAAAAAGAATTTGCATGAAAGGCCCTTTTCTTTTTACTATGATACTTATCGTATTGAGTGTCGTATGTATTTTTGTATATGATTGTTTGATCGCCATGCCTTATTTGGAAACAAAGGACATTCAAATTAGTGGTAACGCATATCTCACCAAAACGCAAATTCTAGAATGTACAAACCTCACACCTTCAGAAAACATAATTGATATCAACACTGGCATAATTTATCAAAGATTACTTCAGAACCCCTGGATTGCATCGGCACAAGTGTACAGGAAATTACCCAATGCACTAACAATTGAAATTAAAGAAAAAATGCCACTGGCAATATTGCTTTTCCAGGAACCATTAATTATCGATACGCAAGGTCGTGTAATCAAAATACAAGCGCCAACAGATCCAAAGGATCTTCCGGTGGTCACAGGCGTTTCATACGCAGATCTTTCACAGTATAATGAACCATTATCACAAAAAATGATATTAATTATTCGTGTGTTAACAGAAAAAAAACAGACACTTGGACTACCTAAAAATATGGATATCAATCATGTGCATATTGACACGCATTTTGGTATCACTGTATGGTTGAATAAAACTGATGGTGAGGATAATGAAATAGAAATTTTACTTGGCCTTGACAATTTCAAGGAAAAATTTTATCGGTTAAGAAAAATTTTAACGTATTTACAATATCAAAATAGACATCAACAAATTGAATATATTGACATAAATAATCTGGATCGTATTATTGTACGACCCCTGGAAATAAATAATTCCGACGGCAAGGAGGTATAAATAAAAGGATGCGAGATCAAGAAGAACTTATTGTCGGATTGGATATTGGCACCACTAAAATATGTGCAGTTGTAGGTGAAGTCACCAATGAAGGAATCCATATTATCGGCACAGGCACACACCCTTCTGTTGGATTACGAAAAGGAGTCATTGTCAACATTGAATCGACAGTAGATTCCATCAAAAAAGCAATTGAAGATGCTGAAATCATGGCGGGTTGCGAAATATCTAATGTATATGCCGGCATTGCTGGCGCGCATATGCAAGGATTCAACAGTCATGGTATCATTGCAGTAAAAGGATCTGAAATTACACAAAATGATGTTCAACGCGTAATTGAGGCCGCAAGAGCTGTGGCAATTCCTATGGATCGAGAAGTCATTCATGTACTTCCTCAGGAATTTATTGTTGATGATCAACCAGGGATTCAAAATCCGGTGGGCATGGCCGGTGTTCGCCTGGAAGTAAAAATTCATATTGTTACAGGAGCGGTAACTGCTGTTCAAAATATTGTCAAATGTGCCAATCGGGCGAGCTTAGAAATCAACGATATTGTTCTGGAATCTCTGGCATCTGGCGAATCGGTGTTATTGCCTGAAGAAAAAGAGTTGGGAGTGGCACTTGTTGACATTGGGGGCGGCACAACAGATATGGCCATTTTTTCTGGCAAAAATATTAAACACACATCTGTAATTCCTTTGGGGGGTACGAACCTCACCAATGATCTGGCATATGGCTTAAGAACATCTCTTTCTGATGCTGAATCAATCAAGGTAAAACATGGTTCATGTATTAGAAACAAAATAGGGCCTGATGAAATTGTTGAAATTTCAGGTGTTGGCGGGGGGAATCGCGGACGTCAGGTTCCCAGAGCCATACTTTGCGAAATTATTGAACCACGTATGGAAGAGCTTTTTGCTCTGATCAACCGAGAAGTCTATCGTGCTGGCCTGGAACGACTGATTGTTTCTGGTTATGTAATGACTGGAGGCGCTTCTCTTTTGAATGGTGTGACTGAACTTGGCGAACTCGTTATGGAACAACCCATTCGAATTGGAAAACCAAAAGGCATTAAAGGATTGACTGATGTGGTCAATAATCCCATGTATGCTACCGGTGTAGGGCTTATCCTGCATGGTGCCAGTAAAAAAAGAAAACCAAAAAAGTTTAGAATAAAAGACAAAAATATTTTTTCAAAAATTTTGCAAAGAATGAAAGGATGGTTTAAAGAAGCCATTTGATGCAAATATATAAATCTCTGTAAAAACAGAGGAGGTATTATCTTATGACAAGCAAAGCTGTTGATGGCGACCCGGGTAATGGCGCCCATATCAAAGTTATTGGTGCTGGTGGGGCAGGTGGCAATGCAGTAAACAACATGATTGAATCCAATTTGGAGGGTGTAAAATTTATTGTCTGCAATACAGATGTACAGGCTTTAACAATCTCCAAAGCGCCTATTAAAATTCAACTTGGGGCTGAATTGACACAAGGTTTGGGAGCAGGAGCAAATCCAAATGTTGGACGTGATGCTGCATTGGAAAACGCCGAAGATATTCGTCAGGTACTTGAAGAAAGCCACATGGTTTTTATAACCGCTGGCTTGGGCGGTGGCACTGGAACAGGTTCGGCACCAGTTATCGCAAAAATTGCAAAAGATCTTGGGGCTCTCACTGTTGCTGTGATTTCAAAACCATTTTCATTTGAAGGTAAAAAGCGATTACGTCAGGCAGAAGATGGAATCATTGCATTAAAGGAAGTGGCAGATACTGTCATTACAATTCCCAATGACCGATTACGCGGCCTGGCATCAAAAAACGCCACCATGCTTGAAATGTTCAAACGCGCTGATGAAATTTTACTTCATGCAGTCAAAGGTATCACTGATTTGATTATTCGTCCAGGTTTGGTGAATCTGGACTTTGCAGATGTTCGCACTGTTATGTCAAATGGTGGTATGGCGCTCATGGGGACCGGCGTTGGCGTGGGTGATAATCGCGCTATTGAAGCTGCCGAACGTGCCATATCTCATCCATTACTAGAAGATCTATCCATTAATGGTGCACGTGGTGTATTAATGAACATCACTTGCGGTAGCGATTTGACAATGGGCGAAATGACAGAAGCTTCGGATCGTATTCATGAAGAAGCCGGCGATGATGCTGAAATTATTTGGGGCGCTGTCATGGATGACACCATTGGTGAAGAATTGCGTGTCACAGTTATCGCCACTGGACTGGGTGAAGATAGCCAGTTTATCAAACCACGACTTGAAGTCGGCGATTATCGTCATAAAGTTCGTGATGTTACCCCTGCGGATATGGCCAGCGCTGTTAATTATGATGAGCCTACATTTATTCGATCTCAAAAAGGTAAAGTCACGACAATGCCTTCAACCGGACCCAATTTAAGAGGTTACAAAGGCGTGGTATTAGATAATGAAGATCTTGACGTACCCACTTTTTTGAGAAAGAAAAAAGCTTGATTGAATACTTTTCGCAAAAAAATTCTTGACCAGGAAATTGGCACAGTTTTCAAAAAATGGCATAAAAAAATATCTGTTGCCCTTATTTTTCCCAATACATACACAGTGGGCATGTCTAATTTAGGGTTTCAGACAATTTATCACCTGTTGAACAAGCTGGATCATGTGGTCTGTGAACGAATTTTTGTCAACAAACGAACACAGGCTTGTGAATGTATTTCCATTGAATCAGGCAGACCATTAAGTGATTTTAATATCATTGCCTTTTCATTATTTATTGAGAATGATTTTATCAATATTGTTCATGCCTTGACACTTTCAGGTATTGCCATTCGTGCAAAAGATCGCAATCAGGATGCGCCATTGATACTGGCAGGCGGGGTTATTACATTTCTTAATCCAGAACCAGTAGCGCCTTTTATTGATATTTTTTATATTGGGGAAGCAGATGATTTGCTTCCTCAAATATTTGAAAACATTCATCTGTCCCAAAATAAATCACAAATTTTAAATCAACTTGAACTATATCCTGGAATATATATACCTGATTGTCATCAAAAGGTTTCTCGCCAATATATTCAAGACATTACAACCTTTCAAACAGAAAGCACAGTCATAACGCCCAATACCACCTTTGCCAGTACTTTTTTAACCGAAGTCAGTCGCGGATGTTCTCATGGGTGTCGCTATTGTGGCTCTGGTTTTGTTTATCGCCCTCCAAGATTTAGAACCTATGATCAATTATCAGATAGTATTGATATCGCACAACAGATAACAAATAAAGTTGCATTATTAGGTGCGGCAGTCTCGGACCTTCCCTTTTTGGACAGCCTGTGTGAACAGGTACATGAAAAAGGCATGACAATGGCTCTCAGTTCATTTCGTGCGGATGCCATGTCAGATAAATGGCTTTCCTTTGCAGTTAATGCCGGGATTAAAACAATGACCATTGCACCTGATACCGGTTCGGAAAGACTTCGACGTGTTGTAAATAAAGGCATGTGTGAATCAGATATTTTATCCTGTGTGGAAAAGCTTGTGCGCGCAGGTATCATGAATATTCGCGTTTACCTGATGATTGGATTGCCCACTGAAACATGGGATGACATATTGTTGACTGCTGAATTTTGTAAAAAAATGCAAGGTGTGTTTATTGATACCAGCCGCGCCAAAAAGAAAATTGGTCAGATGACAATTAATTTAAATTGTTTCATCCCAAAAGCATCAACCCCATTTCAGTGGACCGGCCTGGAAACGATTGCCTCACTAACAAAAAAAATTAAATACTTAAAAAAGCAGCTTCAAAAATTGCCAAATATTCTTTTCCAGGTGGATTCACCGCGTAAAGCATATATTCAGGCACTATTGTCTCGGGGTGATCAACAAATGTCTCATTTGATTGAACGCGCTTATCAGTTGCAAGGCAATTGGTCTCAAGCTATGAAATCATTTGATTTCAATCATTTGGTTGCGCCCAGACAAATCACTGAGGCGCTACCCTGGGATTTTATAGATCAGGGCATAAAGAAGAATTTTTTGGCAAAAGAATACCAAAACGCCTTGGCTGGTAAAATCAGTGAAGCATGTTTTGATGGGTGTCGGCGATGTGGGATTTGTATAAATAAATAAGCTAAGGAATGCTCTCAAACTCAACTTGAATTTATTCGATTACCGGCCGCTGCAATTCGATAAATTCTTTTCGTGCCACAAGCAGGAATATGCGACCCTTCTGTTGCATAGGACCTGCCAATAATTCAGCTTCCTTTCCGCTACCGAAAAAAATATCAGCCCGGCCATGCCCACAAATGGCCCCACCTGTATCCTGAACCAGCGCAAAGCATTGAAAAGGTTGAAATTCTTTGATAATATCTTTTTCATATTCAGGAATTGTTGTTTGATAAAAAACCAACCCGCCTTTGGGAATTTTTTTGTGATCCATTGCAATGGATCGCCACGCAGTCAGAGGGACTTCAATATTGCCCAGCGGGCCATCTGAGACTGTTCTGAAAAAAGTATAGCTTGGATTATATTTTAAAATTCGTCGAATTTCATCTGGATGTTCATATAAATAATCTTTGATGGACTGCAAAGACATCTTCTCTTTTGGGATATCATCTTTAAGTAATCGGCCTACCGCCCGATAAGGATGCCCATTTTGGCCCGCATAGTTTACTCTGATACACGTATTGTCCTTTTCAAAGCAAATTCTGCCTGATCCCTGTATTTGCAAAAAAAACAACTCAACATGGTTTTTGACAAACGCAATAACTTCAGCACGACTTTCCAGCGCATTACGATATACAATTTCATCCCTGCTTTCATAAGGAACAAATGTATTCCCCTTGACACGCCCGGTTATCCACTCACCTTTATATCTGGTATTAAAATCGCCAAGATGAATACGAGTGAGATCAGGAGGTATTCCATACAAAGGCACTGGAAACTGACTGGAACGTTGGGAACATCCTTCAAGCACCGGTTCATAATACGCTGTAAAAAAAGCTTCCTGATCTGAATTTCGACTTTCAAACACATGAAATTTTTTGTCAATTTCTTGAGCGAGATCCGCTTTACTTGCATTTTCAACCAGATCCTTGAAAATAGTCATTGATGTAATCATTTCCAAAGGGGAGTATTTCAAGTGATTGTATGAAAACCAGTAGTGACCTGGTAAACGTTTGTAATAATCAATCGATTTCGAAATTGTTTGATAAAGATCTTCATAATTGCGGTCATCCCGCCACCTGATCTGTTTGACCTGATCAGATTCCAGTAAAAAAAGACCTGGCCGCATTTTTTTTTCTGTGCCACAGGCACTGAATATCAAGGCCAGGATAATTACCCACAGTTTTATACTTTGATTGCTTTTATTTTTAATAGACATCATCGTTTTTGGTAAATATTCTTTCATTCATAATAAATGCCACACAACTTCATCATGTTCATCATGAATAATGGCGGCAATATGATTATTTAGATAATAATGTTCGACCCGCCATTCACGATCATGATAATGCAACAGCATTGAAAACTCCCCAAAATCTTCAATGACCTGGCATTTGAGTAAATCCGCAATGCCGGTGCCCTCTGCTTTTAATACCGCTTCTTTAGCTGTCCAGCAGCGAAAAAAGGATCGTTTACAACGATTGCCATCAATACATTCCCATTCCTTATCAGATGCAACATAATCAAACATGGATTGCTGTTGCGGTCTGATTTCTTCAATATCTATGCCAGTTTTTTGTTTTGACGTAACGCCACACACATACTTTGGTTTGTGGGATACAGACCAGTATATATCATTGTCTGGCTCGGGCATTCCGGTTGATGTTTGATTCAATACTCTGATTGTCAATTGGCTTAGATGCCCCGATATAAAGACAGTCTCTCTTGATAACTTGCTGATCGCCTTGACCCGCCGAGGCATTGCAAAATTGGATAATTGATAAGGCACTGTTAGAATGACTGGGTGTAATACACTCATATTATTAATTATTCTTTATCTTTAAGGCAATATCATAAATTTTTTTCCGGGATTCTCCCCATAGTTTCACCATCGTTTTGACATTTTGCGAAAGCGGCAAATCGTCATTATCCTTCAAAAAATTTTCAACTTGTGGATACAGGCTGTTGTTGTCAAAATCATGTTTTGTTTTACAGCCGCCTACCAAGAGGGTAAATTCCCCTTTAACTGCTTTTTTTTGAACAATGGCTTTTTTTATTGTCGTAAGTTTACCACGAATCAATTCTTCATATGGCTTGGTCAATTCACGGCCAATCATTGCTGGGCGGTCACCAAAGAGTTGAATCGTTTCATCCAATAATGATACGATTCTTTTGGGAGATTCATAAAAAACTAACGTGCCAGTCTCTACAGACAATTGTTTCAATATTTTTTGTCTTTTGCCTTGCTTTTTGGGCAAAAAGCCTTGAAACACAAATGCATCTGACGGCAGCCCAGAAACACACAAGGCCGCCATGACAGCAGTTACACCTGGAACAGGTATTACTGAAAAGTCCGCTTTTATCACCATTGAAACAACACTGTATCCAGGATCTGATATCCCAGGTGTGCCGGCATCAGACACAAGCGCAATTGATTTACCATTTTTCAATTGTGAAATGATGGTTTCTGCACATCGAGGTTCATTGTAATCATGACAGGATATCATCGGTGTATCAATAGAATAATGCGTGAGAAGTTTATGCGTTTCTCGTGTGTCCTCAGCAGCGATCAGATCTACCTGGGAAAGAACTTTCAATGCCCGAATTGTAATGTCTTGTGCATTACCAATAGGGGTTGAAACAATATACAATGTTTTCGGAACGATACAAGTATCACTCAAATTGATATTTATAAGCATATGTATCACATTTGATCAGAGCAGCGCCTGTTTAAATTTTTTTAACTGTTTTTCGTAATATGCAGGATCTTTCAGATCCATTTTCATGACTTCCTCAGCCAGTTGGACAGCCTGTTCAAAGTAACCATTTACATAATAGGCTTCAGCCAATGTATCTAATATGTAATAACTGGATTCAAGTTCAGCCGCTTTTTTAGCCAGTTCGAGCGCTTTTTGTGGGGCACGCAGTTCTTTTTTTTCGCAGGTTGCATACAACCATGCTAGATTGTTAAGTGCTTCAGGATTTTCAGGTTTTAGTTTCAATGAATTGGCATATGCATATATAGCTTTGTGATAATTTTTTTTCATTAATGCAGCTTCGCCCAACAGCGCATATAACTCTGTATTGTAGGGTTCTTTTTCAATTGCCGCTTCAATAATTTCTTCAGCATGCATTAAGAATAGTTCACTTTTTGAAGACTCTGGCAACTGAAAGCTAAGCGCAATAAATATGAACACACCCACAAGATAGGCCGCCATGCTTCGCTTGACTTTCCGGTCATGGTAGTTGATCCATTCAGGATTGGCTTCACAACGTTCAAGATACGAAATACGTTGGGCAATACTAAAATGATGCCAGTTTGGTTGTGAGGGGGGGCGTCCACTATAATATGTTATTCTGTTAAATGCAGATATCAGCGGTGCCGCAGATCCGATCATCTGAAATGCAAAAATGTCTGCCTCTCTTTCAAAATTTCGCATGAAATAACCAAAAATTAGCCGAAAATATACCACAAGAAATAGTATCATAAAACATGTGAACATGATTGTTGCCAAATGAAAATGATCAACACCGAGGAATTTATAACACATAAACAATCCCGAATTAACAATATTGACAATTACAAAGGAAAATAAAAGAACTGAAATAAAATATTTAATCAAATGCTTTTTTTTGACATGGCCAATCTCGTGCGCAATGACGCCTCTCAATTCCTCAAGGCTAAGGGTTTCAATTAATGCATGGGTTACAAGAATATAACGAAATTTCTTTGTCAGTCCCATAACACCGGCAGTGATCATTTTTCCGCCAAAAATGGGCCAATACAAAATATTTGAATACCCAACACCTGCCTCTCTGCAGGTGGCATCAATACAATCTCTGTAGATACCTTCAGGCAAAGGTACACATCGCCACAGTTTTTTTAAAAATTTGGGCGCAAACAACGCTATCAGAATCAACAGAATTACAAATTGAATGTTTTCGCCAGCAACACTGTCCAACATGGACTTAAATGAACTATCTGGTAAAAATTGAAAGGCATCTCCGACCAGTGAAATAAATAGCCAGGGCAATAACATAGGCAAACTGAACGATAAATTGGAATACATATAAATGATTCGGCCAGGACTGTCCGGATGTAAAAGATAATAAATATCGTATTCCCAATAATAAACAATGCTTATATAAATGAAAAATAACAGCAAAAAACTCAAAGCAGCCAATGAGGGAAAACTTTGAAACAAAGGTATCCAATCAATAAACTTTTTTAAGTTTAATGCATAGATATCAAGTGTATAAAATAACAATCCAAGAATTGTCAGGCGGTTGGTCAGTTTATCCATTCTTTCGTAATGGCATACGACTTGTCCGAGAATTATTTCTTTACCCAAACGCGCGTACATTGATCTCGCCAGCAGGATAAATATACAAAACAATACATTAAAGAGGACGATGGCGGTATTGTCTGAAAATATGTAATAATCTGGTTTTTGATATGTTGAATATATCAGAAGACTGACAATAAAATATATAAATTGCGTGAACATAAAAATTATGGCTTATAAAAACGTTCTTTCTCGCTGTAAATGCATCCGCAATATTGCTGCCGATACATATTCAACTCTTTGGATAATTCAATACCCTGTTTCCATCCCTTACGAAAATCTGAATAATAAAAAGTAACCCCATATTCTTTTTCAAGATTTTTCCCCATTTCACTGATTAATTCGTGATTTTGAAATTTGCTATATAACAATGTTGTGGTAAAAAAATCGAACTTGCCTTTCCTGGCAATAATGGCTGTGCCTTTTAATCGATCATAGTAACAGAACTGACACCTGTTTGTCTCACGATAAGTTACATTTTGAATCCAATTTTCCAGCGGATAATCATTTTCAAAGATAACTCTGAAGTCAATTTGTGATGCATATTGGCACAACGTTTGTTTTCGGCGGTCAAACTCTTGATAAGGATGAATATTAGGATTATAAAAATAACCCATCACGTCAAAATGTTGTTTTTTCATACAATCAATCGGATAAATGGCACATGGGGCACAACAAATATGAATCAAACATTTCATGGGTGTTTATGGCTACCGGAGTGGCACATTTAAGATTTCATCTTCAATGGCATCAGGATCTTCAGAATTGTACATGGCAATATTTTTTAGATGCGCAAAGCTGTCCGGATCCATACCTTCAAATAAAACACCAAAACCCCCTGGCGCATGTCGTGTAACTCTTCCATCCATTTCCAAACTGATTTCATTTACACCGCCAGGCAGAATAACTTTGACGTGACACTTTGTACCTAATTCCAATACATCATCGGACTCGACAAACAAGCCATTCAAACTGAGATCCTTTGAATTGGCCTGCGTGGCAATTTCCGAGCCATCGACAGAAATAATGACCTGTGTTGAAAATTCAACGCGTGTCCTTTTTCTTTTTTCCATAAAAAAACCTCATAGTCAAAATCAATATACGCTTATGTTGGAACAAAAGGAACTAAAATCTTTTGAAAAAAAATTGTTTAATATCAATGGTCTTTTCGTTTGGGCGTAGTCTGATAATCATGAGCGTAAAATAATATAAGATCATGTACAGACAGAACATGCTACGACTTTCCAGAACAAAAATCCCAATACAAATAACTTAAATGGGGATCTTACGATTCAAGCATCCCTTAATTTTGAATACATCCATTCTTTGATTTCGCTAAAAATGTTTACTGTTGGTTATTTCTGATAAAATCATTTATATCTTGAAAATTGCATTTTGGCAATCATATTTATAAGAAGTTCTTTTTGCAAAATTCTTTTTATTTTTAAGTACGACATTTAAAATTATCATAACGTGAATTTCACATTATGGCAATAATTATCTAGATCATCGCATTTCGTACAATAATTGACCACATGCCGCTGAAATATCCGATCCCTTACTTTGACGTATAATAACTGTATAATTATTTTTTATCAAGGTTTTTTGAAATTCTGCAATTGTTGATGTATCCGGACGTTCAAAATCACTCTGGTTGTGCGCATTATAAGGAATTAAATTTATTTTGGAACGTGTTCCGCGTAATAATTGACAGAGCCTGTTGGCATCTGTGATGTTATCATTGATGTTTTTAATTAAAACATATTCAATTGTTAGCATACGACCGGATCGTAATGGGTAATTTCGGCATGCAGTCAATAATTTTTCAATGGGATATCTACGATTTACAGGCATCAGCATATCGCGCGTGGCATTGTCTGTTGCATTCAAGGAAATGGCCATCAATACAGGTATTTCCTGACTGAACCTTATCATCTCGGGCACAATGCCGCATGTGGAAAGTGTAATTTTTCGCGTGGAAAATTGGAGACCATATTTAGAGCTGATCAAAATATCAATGGCCGCTTTAACATTGTCGTAATTGGCAAGGGGTTCGCCCATCCCCATAAAAACAATATTGGTCAATGGCAGTGATGAATTTTGATGAATATCACCAGTTACCAGTTGCACCTGGGATACAATTTCATCATGCCCCAAATTTCGAATAAACCCATGTTTGGATGTCAGGCAGAACCGGCAACCCTGTGCACAACCTACCTGTGAAGAAATACATAAGGTATAATGATTTCGTTCAGGAATTAAGACGCTTTCTACATAATTACCATCATGCAAACAAAATGCATACTTTTTTGAACCATCCACAGATGTCTGAATTCTTGCGATTTTGGGAGAAATAATACAAAAATTTTCAGTTAGTTTCTGTCGTAGCGCAAGAGAAATATCTGTCATGTTATCAAAGTGTTGTGTATTAAATTTATAAAGCCATTTAAAAATTTGCGTCGCACGATAGGGCTTGATATTGTTTTCGGTAAGCCATTGTTCAAGGGCTTTAAATGTTAATGCTTTTATATTGTGTTGGTTCATTCAATATTTTCCTTCAAAAATAATTATAACAAATATAATGGCACAAATATTGTATAATTCAAAGCTAATTTTCAATTTGATTCAATGATTTTGATTATGATAAATTCTTATAAAATTCAAGAGATATATCATAAGACAATTCACTTAATTTTATTTTGATGTTTGACGATAATACGAATTATTTCGAGGTATTCTCTCAATTGTTCTTTGGCATTATGGGCATAGAGTTCAAAAATGGCTCAATTTTATATGTGAACAGAACAGGTATTATTTTTTCTTTTAGCTTGACAATTCATGAAGATAATATTATGAAAAGTGTTTTTTAATCCTTTTGAGAGTTAGTTATGTTTGAAAATTTAAATGATCGACTCAATAAAATTTTTAAAAAGCTCAAAGGGCACGGCAAGTTAACTGAAAAAAATATCGAAGAAGGTCTCAAGGAAGTCCGAATGGCATTGCTTGAGGCTGATGTTCATTATAAGGTTGTAAAAACATTCATTGCCGGGGTCAAAGATCGGGCTCTTGGTCAGGAAGTCATGACTAGTCTAACACCTGGACAGCAGGTTGTTAAGATTGTAAACGAGGAACTGACCAGTTTGATGGGACAGGAGAACGAAGATATTCGATTGACCGGTCCGACACCCATACCGATCATGCTGATTGGTCTACAAGGCTCTGGTAAAACAACATCTGCGGGTAAACTGGCAAAAATGCTTCGATCCAAAGGTCGAAATCCTTATCTGGTTCCGGCTGATGTTTACCGACCGGCAGCAATAGATCAGTTGCAAAAAATTGGCAATGAATTAGGTATCAAAGTTTTTCCCTCGCGTCCTAAGATGGATCCGGTTGAAATTTGCAAACAGGCACAAAAAAACGCTGTACAAGAAAATTGTGATACACTTGTTATTGATACGGCTGGAAGGCTTCACCTTGATGATATCTTGATGGATGAACTGAAACGTATTAAAAAAGCAGTTTCACCATCAGATATCTTGCTTGTTGCTGATGCCATGACAGGTCAGGATGCTGTCAATATTGCGAAATCATTTGATAGCGCGCTTGATTTGGGTGGTATCCTGTTGACCAAAATGGATGGCGATGCTCGCGGTGGTGCAGCTTTATCTATTAAATCCATTACAGGAAAGCCGATCAAATTTTTGGGCATCGGTGAAAAACTTAATGATATTGAGGCCTTTCATCCAGAGCGGATGGCTTCCAGAATATTGGGTATGGGCGATGTGCTCACGCTCATTGAAAAAGCGCAGGAAGCTGTTGATGAAAAAAAAGCGCGCGAGCTTGAAGAAAAACTTCGTAAAAGTCAATTTACGCTGGAAGATTTTCGCGATCAGATGGTACAGATTCGAAAGATGGGTTCTTTATCAGATATTATTGGGATGATTCCAGGACTTGGAAATCTCAAACAAATGAAAAATATGCAGGTGGATGATTATGAATTGGTTCGCATTGAGGCGATTATCAATTCAATGACACGGCAGGAGAGATTTCAACCCAATATTATCAATGGCAGCCGCAGAAAACGTATTGCGCGTGGAAGCGGGACAACTGTTCAGGATGTAAATCGTCTGTTGAAAAATTATGGCCAGGTGATGAAAATGGTCAAAAAATTCAATAAGGGTGGCATGCGTAGCTTACGTGGATTAATGCCATTTTAAGGAGAATAAATAGAATGCCTGTAAAAATTAGATTGGCCCGACATGGCGCAAAAAAACGCCCATTTTATAGAATTGTTGTGGCTGATAGTCAAAGCCGAAGAGATGGCCGATTTATCGAGAAAGTTGGTACATACAATCCTCTCACCGATCCTGTTGCTATATCATTAAACTCGGAAAGAGTTGCATACTGGATGGGGCAGGGAGCAATCCCAACAGATACAGTCAAGAGCATTTTAAAGAAACATAGTACCGCATAAAATGCAGCATAACTGTTTGAAATCTCGATAATTCCCGCTCTACCGATTTGTAGATTCCTGGTCTATGGATGTGCAATTCCGCACCCATAGAATTTTTGAAACTATGAAAGAAGAGGAGATGAACTAATGAAGGATCTGATTAAGTACATTGCAGAGGCACTTGTCGATAACCCCGATGAGGTTCGCGTATCAGAAGTTGAAGGCAACCAGACTTCTGTTTTGGAACTGAAAGTGTCAAAAGAAGATCTTGGAAAGGTCATTGGCAAACAGGGGCGAACGGCTCGCGCAATGCGAACCCTTTTAAGTGCTGCTTCCGCCAAGGTGAAAAAACGAACTGTTCTTGAAATTATTGAATAATTTCAAGTAATGGATCAACCAATCACCACTTGTCAATTTAAATTCTTTATTAACAATGAAATCATGAAGAGGAGATGAAGTAATGATTGATCTGATCAGGCATATTGCAGAAGCACTTGTCGATCACCCAGATGAAGTTCGTGTATCAGAAGTTGAAGGTAATCAGACTTCTGTTCTGGAACTGAAAGTGTCAAAAGAAGATCTTGGAAAGGTCATTGGCAAACAGGGGCGAACGGCTCGCGCAATGCGAACGCTTTTAAGTGCTGCTTCCGCCAAGGTGAAAAAACGAACTGTTCTTGAAATCATTGAATGATTTTGATGAACAATTCCTGATGGCGGGAAAAGTAATTGGGGTTCATGGCATACATGGTGCTGTCAGATTCAAGTCTTTTATTGACGAGAATCTGTTGATAGCAGACAACCCTTTGTTTTACCGCACTACGGATCGTAACATTCACCGCATATCAGTTTTATCCATTAAACCATATAAGCGTAACTATATGCTTACGTTTGAAGGAATGACAGATCGAAATCAGGCAATTGCCTTCGTCGGTACACAATTGTATATCGAACGAAAGGCATTGCCTGTCCTTGATCATGATACTTACTACTGGTTTGAAATACAGGGACTTGAGGTTATTAATATTTCAGGAGCCCATGTTGGATTTATTCGATCCATTATTGAAACTGGTAGCAATGATGTATATGTGATTGAAAACAATGGTGATGAATACTTGATTCCGGCAATAGAATCAGCGGTTAAAGAAATTGACCTTCAAAAAAAACAAATGGTTGTAGACCATGAACAATTGATTGATTATTAGCAACGATGATTTTATAACTTGTCCATTTACATGGATAAGTTATTCAATCATCGGTGTATGCCTTCATTATAAAAAACGATTGAATTTTTCAATACTCACCTTATTTCCAGAGATGTTTGATGCGCTGTTTAACTACAGCATATTCAAACGAGCCCTGGCCCAAAACCTGATAACAACACATGTGTATCAAATTCGCGATTTTGCTAAGGGAAAACATCATGTGACAGATGATAAACCCTATGGTGGCGGCAGTGGAATGGTGCTCAAGCCCGAACCATTATCACGTGCCATCCAGTGCGCGAAAAAAGAGAATCCATCAGCACTAACTATTCTATTGACACCTCAGGGGCGGACGTTCAATCAAAACATGGCATGGGATTTGAGCAAGGAAGAGGCATTGATTATAATTTGTGGTCGTTATGAAGGCGTTGATGAGCGAATTGCACTTGATTATTCAGATTTGGAAATTTCAATTGGCAATTTTGTCCTGACTGGTGGTGAAATGGCTGCCATGATTATTATGGATGCAGTCGCACGTTTAATTCCCGGTGTGTTGGGGGCAGATGATGCGGCAGTATATGATTCATTTGCTGATGGCCTTCTTGAGCATGCGCATTACACACGACCTGAAAATTTTGAAGGACAGATTGTGCCAGATACGCTCATCTCAGGACATCATCAAAATATCAAGAAATGGCGACGAGAGTCTGCACTCATTAGAACAATACTTAAACGACCTGACCTTTTATGTGAAACTCAACTGGCAGCAGACGATTTAGCCATATTGAAGAAATGGACAACTATCATTGAAACCATTATCCAGGAACAATCTGCATATTGCCTTGCTTCATTACCCGGTGCTGGGCAAAACAGGTGAAATAATAGCATCGGCTATTACAAACCTGGACTTGCACGATATTGCCAGGGCTTCTGCAACCTATGGCGTTCAATCATATCAGGTGGTCATCCCACTTGAGGATCAACGCCGGATTGCTGAAGAAATTTATACACATTGGACAGGCGGTTATGGCAGTCGAGCAAATCCAGATCGAAAAAAATCGTTTGAGCTGATTAATGTTACATCAGACTTAGACGCTGCAAAAAAAAATATTCTTCAAAAAACAGGTGCCGCGCCATTATTAATTGCTACAACTGCACAAATGGTCGATGGTTGCCTTTCATATGAAAAATGCCGCCAAATGGTAAAATCTGAAACGCCCCTTTTGTTGATATTTGGTACAGCCTGGGGACTTTCAAAAGCGTTTATCAACCAATGCGACCATGTCCTTGCACCGATTGAACCACATCGGGAGTATAATCATCTTTCAGTACGTTCCGCTGCTTCCATTATTCTGGATCGTTTATTGGGAGATTTTCACAATAAAAAAACTTGATTTTTAATATAATTTTGTATATACAATTTAAGTTTATGTAACTGACCTTGCTTTTGTAGCAACGACAGTAGAATCTCAACGAAAAGGGTTGTTTGAAAAATAACTATCCTAAATATTACAAAATTTTTTTAAGCAATCCCTGTTTAAAGGAAACAATGACATGAATGCAATCAGAGCAATCGAACAAGAAATGGTTCGTATGGATTTGCCGGACTTTATTGCCGGTGATACAGTTAAGGTGTTTGTAAGAATAAAAGAGGGCGAAAAGGAACGACTCCAGGCTTTTCAAGGGGTTGTTATTGGAAAACACAATGCATCCATTAAATCTACATTTACTGTGCGTAAGGTATCTGGTGGAATAGGCGTTGAACGAATTTTTCCGATGTATTCTCCAAGTATTGACCGAATTGAAGTTGTATCGCGGGGAAAAGTACGACGTGCAAAAATTTACTATTTGCGAAAACTTCGTGGAAAAGCGGCCCGAATTAAAACCCGGCGAACCTGATTTTTTTTTAGTATGGGCAAAATGCTCATTTTGATGTGGTGAAAAACACGTGTGGACATTTGAAAAAAACGCACAGAAAAAAGGATATGTTATCATAGCAGGCGTAGATGAAGTGGGGCGGGGGCCGTTGGCAGGACCAGTTGTTTCAGCCGCTGTTATTTTAGGTCATTCGTTTTCTGTTGCTGGTATAACAGATTCAAAACAATTATCCCCGCGAAAAAGGGATGATTTATATCCCCAGATATACCAACAAGCTCAAGATATAAGTTTGGGAATGGTAGACAATAATATCATTGACCGGATCAATATTCTTCAAGCAGCGCGCCTGTCTATGTTGTATGCAGTTGAAAAACTGCAAAATCAACCAGACTATTTGTTAATTGATGGAATCCATAAAATTGAATCCACCATACCCCAGGAGACAATCAAGAAAGGGGATCAGCGAAGTATATCTATTGCGGCTGCATCAATCATTGCAAAAGTCACGCGTGATCGAATGATGATAAATTATGCCTCAACGTATCCTGAATATGGATTTGATCAACACAAAGGCTATGGCACAAAAAAACATCTGGATGCAATTAAAAAATATGGGGTCTGTCCAATTCATCGAAGAACGTTTAAAGGTTGCCTGGAATATGCCTGAAAAAGATAATCGTCATCAGCTCGGTAAAGAAAGCGAACAACTTGCAGTAGATTATCTCCAAAAAGAAGGATATAAAATTTTACAGAGAAATTACCGCATTCGCGGGGGCGAAATTGATATTGTTGCAAAAGATAATAATACCCTTGTTTTTATTGAGGTTAAATCGCGAACAACCACACGTTATGGACATGCCATTCAAAGTCTGACACGACAGCAGCAAATGCGCATATCAAAATCAGCACTAAGTTATATGCATCAGCACCAGTTAAACGATCAAAGTGCACGATTTGATGTTGTCGCCATACAAAAAAATCAGTACATGGGGACAGAAATTCGTTTGATCAAGAATGCATTTGAATTCTCAAATAGTATATTGAATCATCATTAAATCAAATGGATCTTGTATCAATAATATAGAAAATTATTATATTATATTGACGAATAAAAAATTCCAGGTTAATATATTTGATTTTTTATTCAAGAAGGAGGATAAATCAATGTACGCTGTAATTCAATCGGGTGGAAAACAATATCGCGTCAGTCCCGGTCAAACAGTGCGCGTGGAAAAGCTGCAAGGTAATGTTGGCGCAGAAGTTTTACTGGATTCGGTATTACTGTATGCCAATGATGATGATATTAAAATAGGCAAGCCAAGTTTGTCTGATATAACAGTTAGAGGTCATATTGTTGAACAGGGGAAGGCCAAAAAAATTATTGTTTTTAAAATGAAAAGACGTAAACGTTATCGACGAAAGCAAGGCCATCGTCAATTATATACTGCAATAAAAATTGATGGTATTGAAGCATCATAACGTCAAAGGAGTAAGAAATGGCACATAAAAAAGCTGGCGGAAGTTCCAGGAATGGACGAGATAGTAATGCCCAACGTAGAGGAGTCAAGCGATATGGCGGTGAAAAGGTTTTGGCCGGTAATATACTGGTACGCCAATTGGGAACACAGTTTTATCCCGGCACAAATGTTGGCATGGGCAAAGATTATACTTTATTTTCCAAAATAAATGGCACAGTCTCTTTCGAGCGCATGGGACGCTCCAGAAAACGTGTAAGCGTGTATGCAGCGTGAAATTCATCGATGAAGCATTTATCAAGGTGCAATCAGGTGATGGAGGAAATGGTTGTGTTAGTTTTCGCCGTGAACGTGGGGTTCCAAAAGGGGGCCCCAATGGCGGAGATGGTGGACGCGGTGGGCATATCATTCTAAGAAGTGTTCCTGAAAAGCGCACCTTATATCAATTCCGATTTCAACATCAGTTTAAAGCAGATAAGGGCAAAAATGGTCTGGGCAGTCATAAAACAGGCGCAAATGCTCAGGATTTATTTATTGATGTGCCTGTCGGAACAATCGTTGTCGATACTGAAACACAGGAATTGATTGCAGATTTTAAGACCGCTGGCCAAACCTGTATTGTTGCAAAAGGCGGCCGGGGTGGTAAAGGAAACAAACATTTTGCAACATCCACGCATCGAACCCCTCGTTTTTCCCAGCCTGGAGAAGCCGGTCAAAGTTTTTCCCTTCATCTGGAACTAAAACTTTTAGCAGACGTCGGATTGGTTGGACTACCCAATGCCGGAAAATCAACCCTAATCAGTGTTATGACAGCAGCACGTCCGAAAGTGGCAGACTATCCATTTACAACATTAACACCATCTATTGGTATTGTTAATACTGATAATATAGAGCCATATGCCATCGCTGATATTCCTGGCATTATTGAAGGTGCACATAAGGGTGTCGGACTTGGCATTCAATTCTTAAAACACATTGAACGTACACGAGTATTGGTGCATTTGATTGATGCGGCAGCTATTGAAAAAGACAAACCCCTTGATAATTATCAAACCATTATGGATGAGCTATCATCCTATTCCCAGGACCTTCTACAAAAGAAAATAGTTGTGGTTTTGAATAAAATGGATTTACCAGATGCCCAAAACAACGCAACGCTTTTTCAGCAAAAAAGCCAATTGGATGTTTATAAAATTTCAGCGGCAACAGGTAAGGGCATTTCAGAACTGGCGAATATTTTGGGAGTTTTAGTCAATAATTCAGAGGATTTATGAACAAGTCAGGGGAAAAGTATGATCGTTTAGGAAGAATCTAAAAACAACGTCCCCATTTATTGATATTGTTCGTTTTGAGGTAATTGTACGATAGAGACTGCTACGTCTCTGCACAATCTTTTTTTGTACGATCAAAAAAATCTTTTCAGAGCATTTCTTCGCAAGATTTGATACTTTAAGGAATTCTCGGAAAATAAGTTCCCCATTTAATATATTGAATTCCTATTTTTGAACCTGGATTACGCTGAAGAAGATGAATAAGATGAACTAAAAGTGTTTGATTTCATCTTAGGAATGATCTGAAAATAACTTCCCCATTTATTGATATTGTTTGTTTTGAGGTAATTGTACTGTAGAGACGTAGCATGCTACGTCTCTACACGACCTTAATATTTTGTTCGTTCAAGAAAGATGAGTATGTTATTTTCAGAGCATTCCTTATTCATATTCTTCAGCGTAATCCAGGTTCAAAATGAATAGAATTGACTCTTTCAGAAATGAGGAACTTATTTTCAGAGCATTCCTAAGCATACATATAAATTATATCCCAGAAATATGAAAATCATTCTCAAAATATCATTATGGTATGAAATTTGCGCAGACAAATATTTGAATCAACATTCAACAAGTATGTTTAAAGAATATCGAGGACAATTATGGGATTGGCAAACAAACCTGATAACTTATGCAAAATCAAAAGTTCAGATATATCAAGATCCAGAGAGCTGGCAGCCTATGCAATGTTAATGCTTCACAAGGATGCGACACGTGCCTTTCGATTGGCAGAGGCATCTTTGAAAATCGATCCCAATTTGATGGCAATTCAAGCTCTTGATATGTCCCTGGAATATTCACTTCATAATGCACTGTACCATAACGCTGTTGTCCATTGTTTGTGTTATTCTCATGATGGTCAATTTATTGTTTCTGGAGCTGATGACCATAATGCCTACATCTGGGATATCAAAACAGCTCATATCATTCAAGTACTCAAAGGACATAAAGAATATGTACATCAAGTCTCTTTCTCACCCAATGATGAATATATTCTGACAGCATCCTTTGATGGCACTGCTAAGTTATGGCAGACATGCTCAGGAAAATGTATTTATACATTTAGTGGGCATCAAAGCTATATCACCTCGAGCAATTTTTCTCCTGGAGGTGAGTATGTTACGACAACATCAGGAGATCACTCCGCTCGTGTATGGTTGGTTAGCAGTGGTGAACCTGTTTGTATTGTGCATCATAATGATCGAATTGAATTTGCTTCATTTTCACCAGACAATCAAGCCTTTGTAACAGCATCATATGATCGCACAGCCTGTATTTGGGATGTAATGACTGGTAAACAAATTCATCAGTTAAGTGGACATCAACAAGAAGTTTTACATGCCTGTTTCTCGCCAAATGGAGAACATATTGCAACATCGTCAAAAGACCGCACAACTATTGTCTGGAAAGTCCAACAGGGAACTATCGAATATGTATTTGAAGGCCATAAGCGCGCTGTAAAAAAAGCAATTTTTTCATCCAATGGTAAACAAGTGGCAACGATTTCAAACGATTATTCGGCACGATTATGGGAGATGTCAACAGGAAAAAATAGTGTAATTTTAAATGGTCACGATGATCAATTGACCGATATTATTTTTTCTGAAAATAACGACTATGTTGCAACATCATCATGGGATATGACAATTCGGATATGGCATTCACAAACTGGTGAAATCAAAAACATTTTAAAGGGTCATGAAGACTGGGTTGAACAAGTCTCTTTTTCAGCCAATGGCAAAAATATAGCATCCGCATCAACAGATCGAACCATCAGAATATGGGAATTAACGCCTGGAAAGTATTTACAGATATTTGACCATTCAAATTGTCCGGTATGTTGGGCTGAATTTTTTCCTGATGGACGCCATGTTTTAACCCTTGCCAATGATGATCAGGCCCGAATCTGGGAAACTCGGTCTGGAAAATTACTCCATTCTTTTGATTTTAGTGGACATAATAAATATTTTTCAACCAGTCCGGATAGCACCAAATATATCTATTCTGTTGAAAGTGACGTGTCCTATGTTTGCGATGTATTAACCGGAAACATAATATTTGCACTTGAAGGTCATAATTCAAATGTTTTATGCGGATCATATTCAAATGACAATCAATTTATTGCAACAGGTGCGGCAGATCATACAGCCCGCATTTGGAATGCCGAGAATGGCAAACCTCTGTATCAGTTTAAAGGTCATAAAGACAGTATCAATGCAGTGGCTTTTTCCAAAAATGGGAAATATCTTGTAACAGCAGGTGGGTCATCATTTATTTCAAAAGACAACACTGCTTTTGTATGGGACTTGGCTTCACAAAAGTTGTTACATACATTATCCGGGCATAGTTTATCCATACAAGAAGTTTGGTTTGTTCAGAACGATAAGACAATCGTAACCTCTGACGCTTCCATGATACGTTATTGGGATATACAATCTGGTGAACAAAAACACATTCACAAAATTGGTTGTTGCCGATATAAACAGCAATTATCTGTATCGCCTGATGGCAATTTATATTTAACAACTGCGGGTGACAATAAAATGGAACTGGTAAATGTCAATACTGCTAAAACCCGGCATATTTTAAAAGGGCATGAGGGACAAATCAATAATGCTGTTTTTTCCAGAGATGGAAAGCTGGTTGCAAGTGCTTCCAAAGATCGAACTGTTCGTATCTGGGATGTCTTGTTTGGGAAACAATTGCATTGTTTCAAAAAGCATGACCAGGCTGTTAACAGCGTCATTTTCTCTCATAATTGTCGTTACGTGATGACAACTTCTGATGATGGGTTTGCGAGAATGTGGCCGGCCAATTATAAAGTCATGCAACAGGCAATAAATCGATATCGTAAACGAGGAATTGTTCGACAACTGACACACGAGGAAGAATGTGAATTTCTGGAAAGTACCAATACATCATACTCATTTTTATAATTCATTGCGTTTCTTAGGAAAACTCTGAAAATAACGTCCCTATTGTTCGTTTTGAGGTAATTGTACTGTAGAGACGTAGATTGCTACGTCTCTACACGAGCTTATATTTTTGTTTGATCAATCCTTGCTGCGAAATCCTGGCGTTTATCTTGATCAAAATGTTTTCGTTTTTGAAACACTTTTCTGAGCGTTTTCTTAAAAATGCTACAAATAACAAACAATCCAGAAATCATAGTCCATCATCATAATCAGACGCATCAGCGTTCAGACAAGAAACCAAACAACAACCACCCCTCTTGCGCAAATTTGCCCATACATATCACCCACCCAACTGTTCCAAAAGCAAGCGAACATCAACTTCATGTCTAAAATCCAATCCTTCAACCACCTGCACATCCCGCACCCCATCCAAAATTTGATATAAGGCATCAATCAATGGATGAGAGCCCTTACCATATTGCCCTAAATCCGCTTCAGCCTGAGCCCGCTCGCCACTCTGAATCGCCTCCCCAACCATGTCACACAACTGCGCCCCATATTCATATGTTCCCCCACCCGATCGCCGAAAAGCCATATACAATGCCACTGCCTTGTCTCGGGCATCTTTGGCCGCTGTTAAATTGCCCTGGGCTTGTTCTATAGTGGATAATACATGGTAGGTTTTCCAGGGTTCAGCAGTATGCCCAAAAGGTTTATCACATTTAATGGCCCGCACAATTTCCTGACGTGCGTCATCATATCGTTTTAATTTGATGAATGTATCTGCCAGATTATTTCGCACAAGGCCTTCTTTTGCCATATTACCCTGTGCAGCACGAATATCAGCTGCCTGTCGATAAAAGGTTACCGCATCTTCAAGCTGACCCATTTTGTCAAATAGATTGCCAAGCATATTTATACTGGCTGCCTCACCATCTTTATTGTTCTGCTGTACAAAAATTCCCAAAGATTTCCGATACGCAGTCTCAGCCGCAGGGTAATTTTTGAAATCTTCATGCACCATGCCCATCTGATGCCAGATTACTGCAACACTGGCCGCTTCGCCCAGGCTTTCAAATGACTGTATGGCGGATTCATATGCTGTCAGGGCTTCTGCATATTGTTTTTGAACATATCGCACAGTTCCCAGTTGAAATTTCCCCGCAGCAACATCTCTAATATCACCCCTTTTTTCATCAAGGGCAATACTATTCTCATAAGACGCCGCTGATTCATCCAATCGACCGAGATTTAGGAGGCAAGACCCTTGTTCTGTGAGGCAAGCTGAAGCCATCCTTTGTGCACTTTTATTTCCATCCTGGCCAAGCCTGTCAAACTGCGTTCGAGCCGATTCAAGATAAGTGAGGGCAGGCTCAGAAGCACCGCTCGTTTGCAGAATACGTCCAAGCAAGAAGTTTGCTACACCAATATTATACACTGCCCCAGGATAAGCATCTTCGCCAGCAGCCAGGGATTTTTTAAGCAAGTCTTCTGCAGCGGTTTGCGCAGGGCCAAGACTGCCCTTATCGAGGAGACGTTCAATTTGATGTTTTGCAGCAAGAAAACTGTTATGGTTCAAGGCCTTTAGACCCTTTTGCGCTTTTTCTCGAACAGCAACCACCTGTTGCAGAATCTGGCGCCGGCCTAAAAATTGAAGTAAACCTTCGATACGCCAGGCAATATCAACAATTTTTTCTGTCTGTTTCTTTTGCCGGGTATAATCCAGTAAGGCCATCAGGTTGGGCAGTTCCAGCAATGTCAGTTCAGCAGATAGTTGGGCATTTTCACCTTTTTGCTTGTATAAAAAGTTTGCCAATGATTTCATCCCCTGTGCCCATTTTTTCTGTGCGCTGGTAATGTCATCTGACGACAGTTGGGTTTTCAGATAGGGCGAAAGTGCGGGATGCAGGCGCATATGACCATGGGGGTGGGGTTGGGCAAGGCCAGTGCGGGTCAGTTCGGTTTGGAGTTTTTGGAATGACAGGTCGGACCACCACACCCGCTCATTCACCCCACCATGAAACACGGCCAGCATATTCACAGACTGACGCACATCTTCTGGCAGTCGCCGCAAAGAGAGTTCCACACTGGCATATAGGGAACGTTCACGATCATCCGGATATTGGTCATGCAGTTCAGCCATCAACTGATTTAAGTCATTACTGGTCTGATCCACACCCAGCCGATGAATATGCGGGGCCAACAATACCAGACTTCGCGCATGACAATTGACTGATGTCACCAGACGTTCCACATCTGGATCAGGACTGCCATCTGGCATTTCTTTGGGCGTGAGTTGCGCCGCTTTCATGGCTTCCTGAACCAGTGTGATGGCATCTTGTGTGGACAATCTGCCCAGATGACAGCTTTGACCCTTTTTATCAAATGGCGGCGGCAATGGTTCGCGGGTGGTGAATATGATGCGGGTATGGGCAATATTTAATAAATGACTGCACAATTGATACAGATCTTGAATGATTTGCGGATCAACTGTCATCATGCCCTGCATTTGGGGAAGGATACTTTCCATGTTGTCAAAAACAATGACTGTTTTGGTTTCGTTGAGTTTTCGGGTGATGGGTTGAAGGGCTTTATCCCAGATATCCTGTCCATATTCTGCCACAGAATAATTGTTGAGGAGTTGCTGTCCCATGCTGTCAATGATCCCACGCACATCTAAAATACGTTCCACACTCACAAATACAGCCTGATTTAAGCGGGATGTTAACACCAGCCACCTGGCCAGTTCTACAGCCAGGGTGGTTTTACCTTCTCCGCCTTCTCCTTGAATGATGGCAAATGGTTTTTCTGCCAATAATCGCTCCAATGATAATAATTCACGACTTCTGCCCACAAAACTATGGTCTGGTGGATCGGGTAATTGTCCCATCTGTTTTTTTCGAATGTTTTGTTGAATGTCTTGCATGGCTTTTGATGGCAGGCGCTTGAACAATCGGGGATCATCTTTTTCCTGCAATAAGATGGGCACAAACCAGTCTTGAAGTTCCAGTTTGCCAGCGCCAAAGATGGTGGTTCTAAAACTGTCCAGTTTCAAGGCTTTTTGACCGGCCAGCATGGCATCGCCCACGCGCTCGCCTTTCACCAGTACCTGATAAAATTGAGTCACAAATTTTTGGGCAGTCACCACCAGCACACTGTGTGTCATGGCCACCACTGAGGCAATCCCATTGTCCAGCAAGGCGGCGGCCACTGATGCGGTTGGGTCGATATCTGC
>Ga0272440_1000610_pt1 | contig 30097 bp, 20 predicted proteins | sample SSMMMBAug17_FD_192440 | JGI IMG/M metagenome (GOLD analysis project Ga0272440, IMG submission 192440) | Marine sediment archaeal communities from Little Sippewissett salt marsh, Falmouth, MA, United States - SSM-MMB-Aug17 | ecosystem: Environmental > Aquatic > Marine > Wetlands > Sediment ... | reverse complement strand
ACCTTATGTTCGCCCTCGAACGAATAACGCTTTCGTTCCTATGTACGATGGGCGAACACAAGGTTCGCCCCTACACGTTCTTGGCACATAAGTAAATGAGGAATTTATTTTTCGAGCATTCCTAAGTCTCTACACGAACTTATTTTTTTGTACGATCATTAAAATGAGCATGTTATTTTCCGAGCATTCCTACGAATTTGAATTCATATTAGTCTTTTAAATATTTCTTTCTGATTGATTCTGCTGTGCCATCAGTATGTAATGCATCCAAGGCATCTTGCATCTTTTTGAGCAACGCAGCATCGGTGTTATGATAGAATGCGTAGCCCATTGGTTTGGGAGGGAATGAAAAAATAATTTCATACTTTGAAATATCAATTCCTTCCTGTTTCATTTTGGTAGCAGCAGTTGCAAAGGAGTACGATATAAGATCATATCGACCTTTATCTAATTTTTTGACCAAACTTATTGAATTTGCAGCTTTATCTATTTTTGATGAATTGACACCGGCTTCTAATAATAATACTTCGCCAAGATCACCTCTTACAACACCATATTTTCCATTATACTTTATTAAATTCTCAATAGAATCGAAAGAGATGTGTTTGCTCTTTCTTGCGATAATATGATTTTCCGGATCTTCATTTAAAAGCGGGATCGGATAAACAAATTTCCATCCCAATACATCTTTTCTTTCACTGGTTAATGTCGTGGAAAAAAGACAGGTTCCCGGTTTTGTTTTAATCATTTTGACACCTCTTGCCCAGGGAACAACTTTAATATCTTTCTTCGTTTTATTCAAACCTATTTTTTTCCACACCGCTAAAAGCAAATCTACAGCAATTCCTTTCAAATTTCCATCTTCAACAAAATTATAAGGCGGGTACTCTTCTGTATACCATTTGATATCTTCTAATGTTTGAGCAACGCTCACTGATGAAAATAAAATAATTGATACGAGTAGGATTAATTTTTTCATACACCCTTCCATTTTTTGTTTATGGGCGTATGTGCAAGTTGGGGAATATCATAAAATTCATAATCCCTCGGAAAATAACATGCTCATTTTTTAATGATCGTACAAAAAAAAGATCGTGTAGAGACGTAGCATGCTACGTCTCTACACGACAATTACCTCAAAACGAACAATATCAATAATGGGGAAGTTATTTTCAGAGCATTACTAATTATTAGAATCAGAATTCTGTAGATTTTGATTCTAATAATAATGATACGATTTCATTTATGGTTTTGTCTTAACTTGTAAATACGCCCTATGTTCATAATTAAACATGACTTTTAATAAGTTAGGAATATTAAAGAAAAAGGATGTAATGTCAAGAACTTTTTTTGATGTTATTCTTTACTCAGTATCAATCGTTCTTCGTCAAAATCGGCAAAATTAAGGGCAATCTTGCGAAAATCGCCATTAATTTCATCAAAAACATCCACAAGCATGGGGTCAAAATGTGTGCCGCGACCTTCAAGAATAATATTGAACGCTTTTTCATGTGAAAATGGCGGCTTATAAACACGTTTGCTTACCAGGGCGTCATAAACATCTGCCAACGCCATCAATCTACCGGATAATGGAATATCTTCACCTTTTAGCCCTCTAGGATAACCATTGCCATCCCATTTTTCATGGTGCGTATATGCGATCTCTTGTGCGTACCGAAAAAATGAGTTGGTTCCAAACATTTCACTGGCCTTTTTTAATGCGGCATTGCCATATTCAGTATGCTTTTTCATTTCGTCAAATTCTTCAGCAGTCAATTTACCGGGTTTGAATAGAATTTGATCGGGTACGCCGATTTTTCCGATATCATGTAATGGGGCAGATTTATACAATAATTCAATGATGTTTTCATCAAGAACTTTTTGATATTCCGGCAGCTCAATCAGTTTATCTGCAAGCGCTTTTACAAAATTTTGTGTGCGCTGGATATGCCCCCCAGTTTCTGGATCACGTGTTTCTGCCAGTGATGTCAACGAACAGATTGTTAAATCCTGAGTCAAATTGAGTTCTTTTGTGCGCTCTCTGACTTTGAATTCAAGTATGGTATTTTGTTCTTCAAGTTGCTCCTTTGCCAGCTTTAACTCCAGATGGTTCTTAACACGAGATTTAACAATAGAGGGATTAAAGGGTTTGCGAATATAGTCTATGGCGCCCATTTCCAGACCTTTTTTTTCGCCAGATTCATCGTTCATGGCCGTGACAAAAATTATTGGGATTTTATTGGTTTTTTCTTCCTTTTTAAGGCGCTGACACACTTCATATCCACTCATCCCCGGCATCATGATATCCAGAAGAATCAAATCGGGTAGTTCTTCATCAATATATTCAAGAGCGCTTTCGCCATCCATGGCAACAGCGATATCATAATCATCTCCCAATGTTTCGACCAAAATATCGATATTGGTTTCAGTATCATCTACAATCATGACTGTGCATTCAGATAATTCCCTCATGGAAAAAAATTCCTTTTCTATATTTTTTGCGGCCCAATAATGGCCATAGACTCACTTTTCAAGATGTCTTAGGAATGCTCGAAAAATAAATTCCTCATTTACGTATGTGCCAAGAACGTGTAGGGGCGAACCTTGTGTTCGCCCATCGTACATAGGAACGAAATCGTTATTCGTTCGAGGGCGAACATAAGGTTCGCCCCTACATCGGGCTGGCACATAAGTAAATGGGGAACATATTTTTCGAGTTTTCCTTAGATATTGTGTATAAATGATAATTGATCCTGTGCATCTTTGAATTTATATCGACGAAGTCTGTCCTGAACCTGTTTAATATGTTCACGAATGACTTTATTTATATTTAAATTAAGAATGTTATCACAAATCTGTTTGCCTTTTTTGGGGTTCCGCTTTTTAATCTGCCTGTCCAATTGATCCAATAAATCAGTTAGCTCTTGCTTTGATACAGCTTCTGATACATTTTCGGGCATGTCTTCAATATCCGGGATGACAGTCGGGGCTGTCTTTTTATCTGTTTCAGGAGTTGTTATAACCGATTCCTGTTTTTCAGGGATGGCAAAATCAAATTGAAGTTTAACGACAGATCCTTGGCCTGGAATGCTGTTGATAAACAACTTACCATTCATTAATTTTATCAGCTGACGACACAATGCCAGCCCTAATCCAACACCGCCATATTTACGCGTTCGAGAACTATCAGCCTGAATAAAGGGTTGAAATAGCGCTTCCTGGTGCTTTTTGCTCATTCCAGGGCCGGTATCTTTTACTGAAAAGGCCACGCTGGCCTTATTGTCTTTTATTTCCAATAGGCGCGATTTTATTTTAACATAGCCTTCTGATGTAAACTTGATTGCATTGTCCCCCAGATGAAATAATACTTTTTGTAAGCGGTAATAATCACCAATGACCTGTTGCGGGAGCAATGGATCTTCAGAAAAAATTAATTGAATCGGACTGCCTTTCTTTAATTTAAAGGATAATTTGTTATATACAGTAGAAAGAACATCCTTTATTTGAAATATTTCCTGGTTACTTGAAACTTCACCAGACTCAAATGATGAATACTCCAGGATATCATCAATCAATTCCTTGAGCAATTCTGATGACTTTTGAATTTTTTCGATATATTCAGTTTGTTGAGAATTCAGACTGGAATCCAATACAAAATGGGTCATGTTCATGATCATGTTCATTGGTGTCATCAATTCATGACTGACATTACATAAAAAGTCTGTTTTGGCCTGATTGGCCTTTTCTGCAACAATTCTGGCAGCTTCTGCAGACTCTCTGGCAGCTTTTAATTCAATTGCCAAGTCCATGAGTTGACGTTGCTGAAACTGCATTTTCAAATGATTTTTTAATCTGGATACAATTTCTTTGGAATGAAAGGGCTTGGAGATATAATCCACGCCTCCACTGTCAAACGCCCGAATAATACTTTCTATATCGTTCAAGGCAGTAATAAATATGACCGGTATCTGCGATGTTTTGGAATCTTCCTTAATTTTTTTACAGGCATCAAAACCATTCATTTCAGGCATCATAACATCCATTAAGATGATATCCGGCATTTCGTCTTTAACTTTCTCTATGGCCTCGGCACCATTCGTTGCTGTTATTATGCTTGTAACCAAATCCTCAATACAATCACACAGCATTTCAACATGCTGTTCATCATCATCAACAATTAGAATTTTCGACTGAAACAGCGGTCCTTTTGCAAAAAAATCTTGATCACTCATGTATTATCCTATTATTGAATAGATGCTTTCCATGATTTTAGCCGCATCTTTAAAACGATATCGTTTCAAATATTTGTCTAATTCTTTAATTTCACTGGAAACACTTTCTGGCAATTCAAATGCGTTGATATCCTGCATAATCTGTTTGCATGGTTTTGGCTTTCTCTTTTTAATGGCATCAGAAAGTTCATCCATTTTGTTCTTAAATGTTTCCATATCTATTGTTTCTTTCTTTTCAGAACTGGATTCTTTCTGATTTGACAGGTCCAATTTATTCAATTCATTTAATAACGAAAGAAATTCTTTGGAAAATGATTCCAAACGATCTTTTAATTGATTATCATTTTCATTGATCGAGGATTCAAGCGCCAGAGATTTAGTTTGCAAATCCAATGCCCCAATGTTTCCAGAAACGCCTTTTATTGTATGAACCCATCTTGCAGCTTCTGATGTTTCATTGTTTCTCAGCCATATTTTAAGGGTATCAATGTCTGAAGGACGATAGGCGTTTTGAAATTTTATTAGAAGTTTTAAATAAAAATCAGCATTGCCATTCAAACGTTCCAGGCCATTTTCAATAGAAACTCCGGGTATACTTTTAGGAAGTGTCACTGTATCTGTTTCTGTTTCTGATGTTTCAGATACATCTGTGTTATCTTCATCCAGACTGTCTATATGTTCTTTTTCAGGAATATATTGAACAAGGGTTTCATACACCTTATTTGGATCCAAAGGTTTGGTAACATGATCATTCATTCCAGCATCAAGGCTTTTATCGCGATCACCAGTCATGGCGTGGGCAGTCATTGCAATAATTGGAACTTCAGTATAGCCATTTTTACGAATGTTTCTCGTTGCTTCAAGACCATCCATTTCAGGCATTTGGATATCCATAAAAATTAAGTCAAAGTCTTCTTTTTTAACAGCTTCAATGGCTTCAATACCATTATTGGCAACAGATATTTTAAAATCGTTGTCACTTAAAAGCTCTGTCACAATTTCCTGATTGATTTCATTATCTTCAACAACCAGAAGTTTTGCGCCTCTAATTGTCGCAAGCATTTTTTTCTTATCTTGTCTCATTCGTGCAGATTTTCTCAGAGCGGCCTTGGAACTTTTTCCACCCAGAATATCCACAATGGCATTGAACAATATAGAACGATTCACAGGCTTGATTAGAAATGAATCAAAGCCCGCATCTTTGGCACGGTTAATAACTTCTTCGCGTCCATAAGCTGACACCATCAGAATTTCAGGCATTTTTTTGATCCGCTCACTTGTCTTAATTGCTCTGGCAGTTTCGATGCCATCCATTTCCGGCATTTTCCAATCCAAGATTACTAAATCATAAGGTTCCTCACAATTTTCAAGTTCTTCAATGGCTTCTTTTCCAGAAGATAACGCTTTGCATTTTAGAGAAAAAGAAGCCAAATTCTGCATAAAAATCATTCGAGAAACCTCGTTATCATCAACAACCAGGCATCGTTTTTGATCAAGACCATCTGCAGTATATTGTTCCTTGTCCTTTTGTTCGTGATCAATCTTAAATGGCAGTTTAAAAACAAAGGTTGAACCGACACCAGGTTCGCTGGTAACATAAATATCTCCGCCCATTAGATGAACCAATTGCTTACAAATAGACAAGCCCAAACCTGTGCCACCATATTTTCGCGTAGTAGAACCATCTGCCTGGGTAAACGATTGAAATAGTTTTTTTATTGCCTTTTGTGTCATGCCAATGCCAGAGTCTTTGACCTTAAATTCAATTTTAACATTGTTTTCATCACGTTCTATGATAGACGCATAAAGAATTATTTCTCCCTTACTGGTAAATTTCAATGCATTTGAAAAGAGGTTGGACAAAATTTGTTCCAGGCGGAGCGGATCTCCAATGAGCCATCGCGGTACATCCGGTTCCACATTAAATAAAACCTCAAGACCCTTTTGTTCTGCCTTATATGTAATAATATTGGATAAGTTATCCAAAACCCCATCAAAGTTAAATGAGATATATTCAATTTCCAGTTTTCCCGCCTCAATTTTAGTATAATCCAGAATATCATTAATAATGCGAAGCAAGGAGCCTGCGGATGTATTAATTTTGTTGAGAAAATCATATTGTCTTGGGTCCAGGTCTGTTTGTAAAACAAGGTGCGTTAAACCGAGAATCGCATTCATCGGCGTCCGAATTTCATGACTCATATTTGCAAGAAATTCGCTTTTGAACTGACTGGCCAATTCGGCCTCTTCTTTGGCAATATATAATTCTTCCTGGGTTTGTTTATGCTGCTCAATAAGATCCTTGAGACGTGAATTTGTATCGGACAATTCTTTTGTACGTTCTTCAACCATTACTTCCAGATGGGTTTTGTATTTGTTCAGAGATTCGTTTAATTTTTGAAGTCGGGTTCTTGATTCCAGTAATTTTTCAACCATCCGCATAAAACTTTGTTCCAAAACAACAAATTCATTATGCCCGGGCAAACAAATATCGATCTTTACATGTTCCAGATTATCCAAATCCAATTGTGAGGTTGCAGTCGTTAATTTAAATAATGGACGCCTGATATACCGACGACTATACATCAGAAAAATAAACCACAAGGCAAACGATTTAATAAATGAGTTGAGAATGAGAAAGAAAAACCCCACCTTTACACGTCCTAGAACAACTGATTGATCAGAAAAAATGCTCAACCTGCCAATGCGAACTTTTTTACCATCAAGTTCATAGTGAATATCCCCTGCATAGACATATACCTGGTTGGATTTTCCAAAATCCAGGATTGTACGCCACCCTTTTTTTGTGTTGGCAATCTTGTCCGGATGAATATCTCCAGAAATACCTACGATACGACCGCTTTCATCCTGAACAAAAATTCCGGTGACAGAGGGTAATATGACACCCCCATTTATAATGGATTGCGTTTTGGTTAGATCAAAATCCCACAATGAGAGCGCAAGACCATCCTCAATTGTTTTGTAGATGGTTTTTAACTCGCCGATAATACAATTTCGTGTATGATAAAATTCAACGACAATGTGAATAATCGTAACAACAACTGCAATTACGATATAAATACCGAACACACTTTTTAGTAATTTTGTTGCAATTGAATCTTTTATTCTAACTTTTGGAATCATTTCATTCATTGTATTATTTCCTGAATAGGCAATATCAAATTGACTTTGATGATTTTGATCATGTTGATTTTCATCAGCATGAAAGGTTTGCAAAAATTGTGCATGTCTAATGTATAATTTTTTGCGTGACGATTGTCAAGTAAACAGGATTTTTTATTTAATTCTGGTAAAATTATCCAATATCAATGTTGCATTCACTAAAACTGTGTGATACACAATAGATATTTTTCTTAATGGTATAAAAATTTAATCAATTCAAATGAAAAGGAAAAGTATTGATGGCTAAAGTAAACATTGTATTTTCTAAAAAACATTGGGCGGCTTATTATGCTTTTATTATGGCAACATTTATCATTGTAAGCCAGGCCATGTGTGATGGGTGTCCATCAAAAAAGGATTTGATGGAAAAAATTCAACCCATTGTTAAACGTGAAGTTGAAATCAAGGGGATACGACCTACTTCTTTCAAAGGTTTATGCGAGGTTCATGTCCGAATCAGCGGTCGTGATAACATTGTGTATACAAATGCAACAAATGCGTTTTTTGTGTTTGGTCACCTGATCGAAAGCACAACAGGAGATAATTTGACTCGAAAAGCCCTGGAAGAATATACACGACTATCTCCAAAAGAGATCAATAACCTGACATCCTATTCCGCTTTCACCATTGGCAAGGGACCTGTTGAAGTCTACTATGTTACAGACCCCCAATGCCCCTATTGTAAAAAAGGTGAAGCGATCTTGAAAGAATTGTCGGAATCCGGAGAAATAAAAACACATTTTATTTTATATCCATTGTCCTTTCATAAAAATGCCAAAGAACAATGTATTTCTATTATTTGCGACAAAAAGGGCATTGCGGGACTGGAGTCAGAATATCAATCTGAAAACCAGTGCGAAGCAGGAAAAAACAAAGTGGAAGCGACAATTTTATTTATGAAAGAAAAAGGCATTACCGGTACACCCGGTTATATCTTTACTGATGGCATTATTCATACAGGACTTTTGCGTGAACCAAATTTAAGAAATCGACTGGGGTTACCGCCGCCAAAACCGGTTGAAGAAACATCTGAGCCAGTGAAAGAAACACCAAAAAAAGGCAAAAAAGCTGTTGATTCAAAACATCCCCCAAAAAAATAACCTGATATAATAATAAATTGTCCATATCAAATTGATTTGAGGCATATTTTTTGCAATTTTTTCTGGGTTTATAATTATTAATTCTGGCATGAACGTGTCAGAAACAAACCCTTTAAAAATAAAGGAGCTTTTCATGAGACTCATTACACGTTCGGACTTTGATGGTCTGGTTTGTGCCGTATTATTGGTCGAAGCCGGGATTGTTGATGAATACAAATTTGTGCATCCCAAGGATGTTCAGGATGGTATTGTCAAAGTGACAGAAAATGATGTTTTGACCAATATCCCCTATGTTCCTGGTTGTGGTTTGTGGTTTGATCATCATTCCAGTGAACAGGAACGTTTAAAACTTGATCAGCAGTTCCATTATAAAGGTTTAAGTAAGGAAGCCCCCAGTTGTGCCAGGGTCATTTACGACTATTATGGTGGAGATGATCGGTTCAAAAAATTCGAAACCAATGGATTGATGACTGGCGTGGACAAAAGCGACAGCGGTCAATTGACACTTGATGAAATATTAAATCCAAAAGGATGGATATTGCTATCATTTATCATGGATCCGCGAACAGGTCTGGGACGATATCGTGATTATCGCATTTCCAATTATCAACTCATGGAAAAAATGATTGAATATTGCCAGAGAATGTCTGCTGATGAAATCCTTCAACTTCAGGATGTTCAGGAACGTATCAAACGCTATTATGAACAAGAAGAAGCCTATGAAAAAATGATTCGTGAAAATAGCGCAGTTGATAAAAACTTGCTGATCATTGATTTACGTAATGTTGAAGAATTTGTGTCTGGCAATCGATTTAAAGAATATGTGCTTTTTCCGGAACAAAATATTTCCATGCGAATCATCTGGGGCTTTAAAAAGCAAAATGTCGTATTCACTGTTGGACACAGCATTATCAACAGAACATCGAAAACCAATATTGGATCCATGATGCTTAAATATGGCGGCGGTGGCCATCGTGCTGTGGGAACCTGCCAGATTCCAGTGGAAAGATGGGAAGAAGTCAGAAAGGAATTGATTGATAAGATCATCTCTGATGGATAAAAAATCATATGAAGTTTTTCAAAAAATACGATATTGACCGCTTAGATCAGCGGAATGATCTGTTGATTGAAAAATTATCTCCCTATGTCAATTTTATTTTACGCAATTATTTTCGTTCCTCGGTTCAAGGGATTTATCGTATCCCACCTGGCCCAGGGTTATTTGTTGGCAACCACAATGCCGCTTTATTAACGCCAGATTCATTTATTTTTGCAACAGAAATATGTGAAAAAAAAGGTGTGCAAGAGGTGCCATACGGCCTGGGTCATGAAATTACAATTTCAATACCATTTATACAGCAATTCTTAGTGCCATTGGGTGCTGTTCGTGCGTCTCATGATTGCGCGCATCAATTGTTTCTTCAGAATAAAAAGGTACTGGTCTATCCAGGTGGTGATTATGATGTGATGCGCCCATTTCGGCATCGCAACAAAATTGTTTTTGGTGGCAGACAAGGATATATCCGACTGGCATTACGAGAAAACGTCCCTATTATACCAGTTGTCACAGCAGGCGCCCATTCTGTGTATATTATCATTGATGATATGCGATGGCTGGCAAAATTGCTTCGTCTGGATCGGATCTTTCGCATGAATGTATTCCCATTGACGCTCAGTATTCCTTGGGGACTGACGTTGGGTCCCTTGATTTTTTTTATTCCATATCCATCGAAAATTTCTATAGAAATATTGGAACCTGTTTATTTTGAACATACCGGACCTGATGCTGCAAATGATGATTCATATGTGCATGACTGTGCAAATCGAGTTGAGGGGTTGATGCAGTCGGCTTTGGATCGGATGGTGGCTTGAGGATTTGTTATCGCATTCATTAGGAATGCTCTGAAAATAACTTCCCCATTATTGATATTGTTCGTTTTGAGGTAATTGTACTGTAGAGACGTAGCATGCTACGTCTCTACACGACCTTATTTTTTTGTACGATCATGAAAAATGAGCATGTTATTTTCCGAGCATTCCTTAGGTGTTATGAGCAAATCAATTTAATTTTTTTATACTCGATATTCAAGTTTTTTTTTACAATCAAGCGCCGAAGCGCGTTTCCACGCTCTGCGTTGGAACGCGCTTCGACGCTTGTTTGTAAAAAAAAACTTGAATATCGAGTAATATTAACTTACTAAATAATGGAGGAGAAATGAAAAAACAGATGTTTGGGGGAATTATTGCATTTTTATTATTTGCAATACCCTGCCAGGCCGGTAACAACGATACCTTTGGTATCGGTGCAAGGGCAACTTCTTTAGGCGGAGCATTTGCTGCACAGGCTGATGATCCATTTGCTTTGTACTACAATCCTGCTGGTATGAGTTGGGTCAAGGACCAAAAAATGTCAATGGGCGTTAATGTATTGTTTCCTGATTTAAAGGTTCATGATTTTACTGTAAAGTCACCAACTCAGGAAGCTTTGGGGGAGCCTCAGGACCCATTGGTAAAAGGTCCAAAAAGTTTTTCAAATGATGCCAATGCATTAATTGTTCCCAGTATGGGCTATACTATGCCGATTAATGATAAGTTGACTGCAGGATTTGCAGCCTATGTACCCTGGGGAATGGAACTGGAATGGGATTCAAATCCAATGAATAACCCGGCAGCATTTAATGCATATCATGTTTATATTGTTAGAGAAGTCTTTTCTCCAGGCATTTCCTATAAAATAAATGATAAGTTATCTGTTGGAATGGCATTGTGCCTGGGAAAATCACATGATGGCATGGAAAAATATCTGTATATTGCTTCTGACCTGGCTCATGTTGCCAGACAAGGAGAGGATATTGCCAGATCAATTATATCTGGTATTGACGATATGGCGCCAGATTTGGATATTACCACTGCTTCTATGGCAGCGACAGCCCTGAATTCGCAAAGAAACAACTTATCTGAACAATACAAAGATCTTGCAGATCTGCTATCTTCTTTAGGTAATGCAGGGGTTGAAACGCCTAAACAGATCGGGAAATTATTTGCAAGCAACTACGATGGTATGCCTGCACGTAGTCATGGCTCCAAGATTGAAGTAGAAATGTTTGATCATTTCAATATATCATATAATCTGGGGGTATTGTACCAACCGACAGACAAAATTCGATTGGGTTTAACCTATCGGAGTCAGGCGAAAGAGAATTATCAAGGAGATATGGAAGTGACTTATCCTGATGGTACTGTCTGGACAACTGATACGACATTAGATTTTAAAACACCTGATCAAATTCAAGGAGGCATTCGTTATCAACCCAATGAAAATCTTTCCTTTGAAATGGATATGGTCTGGACACAATGGTCAATCATGGAACGACAAATTCTAAAGCTGAACGATCCGCTTCTGATCCAGGTTCTTCCTGGTACACCGGTGATTGATGTCACTACAGGTATATCTGATCATCCAAGAAATTGGATTGATACTATTCAAAAACGTTTTGGTATAGAATGGTATGCAAAAAAATGGTTAACGCTGAGACTTGGCTATTTTTATGATCCATCACCTGTTCCTGATAATACTATGGATTTTCAATGGCCTGATGCTGATAAAAAGATTTATTCACTTGGGCTTGGCGTGAATGGCAGTGCGTTTCATTTCAAGAATACATCATTGGGACTCGAAAAATTGAACATTGATTTGACGTTCCAATATGGAAAATCTGAGTATAAACGATATGTGGGTGGAGAAAGTCACAACCTGAACCATGACTTCGATTTAACAGAATTCTATCACAGACATGTTGAATTAAGTGCATCTGGTTCGGTTATAGGTTTTGGTTGTAATATTACTTATGCTTTTTAATTATAATTCATTTCATAAATCGTTCATTTTTTTTATGTAAGTTAAGCGGCTTATGATAAAATATTTCTTATTAATGAGTTGCTTACAAAATACCCATTTCCCGATTTAAGAAGAAAGGATATATAAATCATGAAACAAAAATTAGTATTTATTTCAATTATCTTTCTGTTCTTATTCATTTTTGGTTGTTCGGATGAGGAATCCACTCCCTATGACCGAAATTTGGTACAGACAGACAAAACGTATATTGAAGGTATGGCAGCTGATGGAGAACCCATCAGTGGAGCTGTATTCATTAAAGGAACAAATGAATCATTATCCGAGACAGAAGATCTTGAAAAAATGGCTTTGATTGAATCTAATGGACAATTCAAATGTAATGTTTCCGACTTAAGCCCTCCTTTTTTAATTCAGGCAAGAGGATCTGCAAATGGAAAACAAGTTGCCTATTATTCAATGGCTGAATCAGCAGATAAAAATGTCAATTGCACAAAATATTCCGATGCGGCAGTTCGGATGGCATCTTATAATGACCCTGAAACATACTTTAGAGACAATGTTGATGACTTTGAAGAAAAATTCGAGTCATCAAAAACAAAAATTACAAATATTGTGCAAGATCTATTGAAAAAAATGAAATCATCTTCAACAGAAGATTTTGATCCATTTACAGATGCTTTTGTGGCACATTCAGACAATATCTTTGATAATTTACTGAGTATAACAAAAATTGATGTCAGTGAAGATACACTTGTTATTTCCAGCAATCAGACATCAAATGCGGCAGTACTATATACGCAAAACTATAAAACGAATGAATCTTCAAGCCTTCCGGATAAATCAACATTGGATCAACTAAAAACACAGTTGATAGAAAGCCAAATTGTCAATTTGACAATACTTCAAACATCAGATTTACACAACCATGCAAGTGGCTATGGCCCTATGCTGGACTATACGCCAATGATCACCAGTGATAACGATACTGTTACCGGTGGTTTTGCACGTCTGGCATCAAAAATAGCTGAAATAAAAGTGCGCAAGGGCTCTATGAATATTCCTGTTCTGTTAGTTGATTCCGGGGATTATTTTATGGGAACCATGTACGATATGGCTGCATCTGCGCCGGTGCCATTTGTTTATTTCCAGGCCCTGGATTATGATGCCATCACATTGGGCAATCATGAATTTGACTGGGCACCTTCTGGATTGGCAATGTTAATCAACAATGGTATCAATTATGAAGATATGAAATTTGAAATACCTATTGTTGCTTCCAATACAGTGATCCCTGTAGATAATGAATTATATACTTTTACAGAAAATAGCCCCATCGCTTCATATTCACGTATTTTTGACAATCGAATCAATGAGCTTCCCAATGGCTTGAAAGTGGGAATTATGGGCTTGATGGGAAAAAATGCGGATGCTTATGCGCCGGCTGCAAAACCAGTCACTTTCAATCACGACACAGATGTTTTAAAAAACAAAATAAAAACACTCATTGAAGAAAAAGGTTGTGATCTTGTTCTGATTCTTTCCCATAGCGGCGTTGATGAGAATGGCGCTGGTGATGATGCTGATCTGGCAAATGAATTCACAGAATATACCAAAAAAGTGATCATTGCTTCCGGGCATGCACATACTGCAACACAACAACCCTTTGTTGTGGGACCGGCTGAAACCCTTATTTTTTCACCTGGTTCTTATGGTCAGTTTTTGAGCCATCTTGATGTTCGTTACGACAAAAAGACTGAAAAAATTGTTGACTATTCCTTTAATCTGATAGAAATCAATGACACAATCTCCGGATACAAAGCCATTGACGATGCCATCCAGATGGTCAATACTGCAATTACAGATAATATTAAAACCAGCCTGGGAACAAGTGTGGATACACCTGTTGCCCTATTAAAAGACTTTGAAATCAAGTTTTCTGAAACAAAAGCAGGAACATCGGGTTTGGGCAATCTATGTACTGATGCTTTCAGGGCTGTCGCAAACCAGATTGCAACGTCATCGCCTGTGAATAATACACCATACATGCTCAGTGTTATTGCCAATGGGAACTTGAGAGATACCTTAAAGCCTGGAAAAACTGGCAAAATCACTTTTTCTGATATATACAATGTTTTGCCTTTAGGTCTTTCCCCAAAAGCGGCCACAACGCCGGGTGTTCCACCGGGATATCCATTATTCTCAGTATATTTCAATGCGGCAGATATTCGCAAGTTATGTGAGATTGCTGTTGCAGTTGAAATGAAGGCGCATCCTTTACTGACACCGAGTTATTATCTTCACTTTTCTGGTATCAAGTATGAATACAACGAGACCAATGAGTTGGGAATGCGTGTGAACAAGGTCTCATTTTTTCATCCGACTGATACAATGTGTACAGGAACTGTTGGGCAGATGCAGCAGTTGCCTTCTGAATATGGTCCACATAGTATCTGGGACAGCGATAGTAAAAAAGTATATCGCGCTGTTGTGGATTTGTATTTAATTCAAATGTTTTATACATTAAGTGTGGATCCCACATATAAAGACTTTGAGGCGCTCTTGCCCAAATTCAGAGATAAAAATGGCGAACCAATGCCTGTTGCAAATAGTGTTGATACAACGCAATATGAAAATTTCAGTGATAATTATGCCATTGATATTGGTAGTGAAGCGGGCGCCCAGGAAATTAATGCATGGGCGGCTCTGCTAAAATATATGCAGGCATGGCAGGGAAATGAAAACTTTGTGCATGAAGAAGGATTACCCATTGTCCCATCAGCTTCTCCATACAATGAAGCTGTTCTGGCTGTACTGCCAAGAGTCAGTAAGTTTAATTATGATAACAATATATTGGAATTAACCATTCTTCAAACCTCAGATATCCATAATCATGCCAGTGGTTATGGACCATTTCTAGATTATACCCCTATGGACACAACAGATAATGATGGCGTTACAGGCGGGATGGCAAGGCTTGCCGGGAAAATTGCAGAATTGAAGATAGATCGATTGGTTTCAAATGTTCCCATGCTTCTGGTTGATTCTGGCGATTACTTTATGGGCACCATGTATGACATGGCTGCATCAGCGCCGGTGCCATTTATTTATTTTGAAGCATTGGGATATGATGCCATTACTCTGGGTAATCATGAATTTGACTGGGGACCTGCCGGGTTGGCAATGTTAATTAATAATGGTATTAACAATGAACTGATGCCTTTTCATGTTCCCATTGTGGCTACCAATACGATTATTCCTATGGGAAATGTATTGATTCCTTTTCAACAAAATGATGTCATTAAAGACAATATTATCAAAACACTTCCAAATGGATTAAAGGTTGCTATTCTTGGATGGATGGGAGAGCAAGCAGATGCTTATGCACCTGGCGCAGGGGATGTCGATTTTAATCATACTCTATCGGCACTTCAAGACAAAATTGATGAATTGAAAACAGTGGGATGTGATCTGATATTGATGTTGTCGCATGGTGGTGTGGAAGAATCCGGTGAAGGGGATGATAAAGATCTTGCAAATGCTGTCAATGGTTTGGATATTATTGCATCTGGTCATGCACATACTGCAACACATGACGTTTTTGAGGTCAATGGTGCGCTCATTTTTTCACCTGGATCCTTTGGACAATACTTGAGTCGTCTGGATATTGAGTATAATCTGGAAACAAAAGCGATTGAAAATCATGAATTTACATTGATACCAATCGATGATTCAATTCAGGGTTATGCGGAAATTCATAACGCCATTGAACAAGTCAATGCAGGTATTACAGAAAAAATCAGTGAAAGCCTTGGCCTCAATGTTAGCACCCCTGTTGCATTGCTAAAGAATTTTGAGATAACATATGCCGAATCTGATGCCGGACAATCAGGGCTGGGCAACTTATGTACAGATGCTGCAAGAGCAGTGGCAAACCAACTGGCACAGTCATTCAATCAAGCGCCATATATGTTGAGCTTTATCGCCAATGGTACCCTTAGGGATTCAATAAAACCCGGAAAAACAGGTAAAATTACTTTTTCTGATATTTTCAATGTATTGCCTTTGGGTCTGTCTTTAAAAGCAGCCACAAATCCAAACACGCCACCAGGCTATCCATTGTATTCGGTATACCTTAATGCAGCGGATATTCGTAAATTGTGCGAACTTTCAGTGGCGGTTAAATTGAAATCGGATCCTTTACTGACACCTTTACTGACACCTGAATACTATCTTCACTTTTCAGGTATTCAGTATGTATATAATAAAACCCAAAAGCTTGGCCAACGTGTCATTCAAGTTTCATTTTATGATCCAACTGATATCATGTGTACTTCAAGCACAGTTCTTACATTATCTTCTGATAATGGGCCATCAGATACTATCTGGGATGATAACAGTAAAGTTGTCTATCGCGCTGTTGTTGATTTGTACATGCTGCAGATGTTTTATACATTGAGTGTTGATGATCGTTATTCTGATTTTCTGTTTCTTCTTCCAGTCTTTCGAGATGAAAAAGGTGATGCACTACCTTTGGACCAAAGTATCGATTCAGAAAAATATATCAGTTTCAGTGATGCGTATGCAGTTGATACAGGCATTGAAGATGGGGCACAAGAAATATATGCATGGACAGCATTGTTAAAATATATTCAGGCTTGGAGTGATATTTTTCCACTTGAAGATAATTTACCTGTTCTGCCGGAACAAGTTCCTTATAATGAGAATTATCTATCCATATCTCAACGCGTCATTGAGCAATAATCTCATGCTGTATTAAACCAGTCAGGCATGACCTGTCTGACTGGTTCTTATTATTGCTAAAAATGCTCGGAAAATAACTGCTTATTTTTCATGATCGTACAAAAAATAAGGTCGTGTAGAGACGTAGCATGCTACGTCTCTACAGTACATTAACCTCAAAACGAACAATAACAAAAATAGGGAACTTACATAAGTTTTAAGGGCAAATATAAGTCTACTCTCTTTTTTTTGAAACACAGATTCGTATTCCTATGCTTGTTGACCTGCTCGTTCGTGGAAAGAGTTTTCTTGTTGACACTTTCATATTATCAGTTCTGCTCCAGTAAGAGCCACCTTTATAGATTCTAGAATCTGAATTAATATCTTTTTCGCCCAATGGATCAATTGTAATTCTTATGACATTTTTGTCATTATGTTCCATTTTTTCAGACTTTGTAAAAGCTCCTATGTTATTTTTTTTAAAAGAATATCTCTTATCTTGTACCCACTCGGCAACATTGCCATTCATGTCATAAATGCCCCATTCGTTATGTGTTTTATCTTTGACTCGACATGTTCCACTGCATAGTCTTTGGTAGCAGGCAATTTGGGACAAACAATTTTTTTCATTACCACATATATAACTTCTATTTATAAATGTTTTATTGGGGGCTTCATCACAAGTGTATCTTAATTCATTTTCTTTCCAGTTGCTTATTTTTTTGCATTTATATCCTCTTGCGGAATACTCCCATTGTGCTTCAGTGCATAAGTGATAATAATAGTCATGGCTTAATGCATGTTTACTCTGTTCATTATTCAGCCAATTTATATAATTAATTGCATCATTCCAAGAAACGCAATTCATAGGATGTTTATCTTTACCATTTTTAATCAGCATTGTATTATTATCAATAAACCAGTTTGCCATATCACAATCATTAATTTTTTTATAGTATACTTTCTTCTTTTTGTTCCCATCGCATGCGCCTTTATCTCTACCTTCGAAAAAATTTTGTTGGGAACATGTGATGTCCATTAAGACGATAGCGTTACTAGAATTATTATCACAATATTCTTTATATTCATTAACAGTCACTTCATGATCACATATGTAAAAAGGTTGCGTTAATTTTACAAGATGTAATGGGTCTATTATCGTTTTCTTATCTTTATCTGTTTTGTTGCTACCCATTAAAAACATACCTTGCGGAATATATTTAAAATCTTTTAATTTTGTATTTAGTTTGTTATAAGCTTTGACTTCTTTTTCTAAAGCTTTGAATTCTTCATTTAATAAAATAAAATCATTTGAAACATCTTGATTGTTATTGAATAAATCAAAATTTTTGTTAAAAAAATTTAACTCTTTGTTAATATTAATCAAATAATCCTCATCTCTAATAGGTTCAAAATGGCTTAACAAGTCTTTTGTTTTCGAAAATACTATTTGTGAATTTTTCTTAAAAATTTTAAGGATTATACTGTATTGTTGGCTATATTTTTTCAACAATTCATTTGACCTATCAGTACGTTTGAAATTATTGAAATTATTGAAATTATTGGTTTGTATATCAAAAAGTGTATCAACAATATCCTGAAATTTTGAATAAAATTGATCTTTATTAATCAAGGATTTAATTTTTATGAAGTTGTTTAATTCATTCTCCAAAGAATTTAGTGCTTTCAACATATAAATTCTTTTTTTGTATAATAGCATATCTTCAAAATATTTATTATCATCATAAGAAAGTTTTTTATCATTTTTGGAGTGTTTAATTTTATTGATAATATTAAAAATTTTGTCAAAATGATTGATTGCTTCATTAAATTTTTGTGCTTTTTCATATTGTTTTATATCTTTGAAATATTGTTCTATTTTTTTTATATCATTTTTTAAAGAAATAAAATGATTGAAAAGTTTACAATATGCGTTATTTTTCTTCAATAGGCCAGCGCATTCTTCGTTTTGTTTCAGAAATAATTTTTTATTATTTTTTAATACTTCTATACCGCGAACATAATTCTGTTGTTTAGCAAATTTTATAACTTCTTTTTTCGCTTTTTCTTCGAGTTTTCTTTTTCCAATTCTAATGAAATAAAATGATTTGTTTTTATCAGAACAACGCATTTCATCGTCATGTTTGATTGTATGTGTCAATTTGATATGATATAATCTTTCTACCTCGTTGTTAACGATTTTGTCAAATTCATTTATCGCGTCTTTACGAGCTTCAGATGTTGAATCAAAAGATCTTCCTTTTGCAATTAAATAGTCATCATTTGTTGAAAAAACATTACATTGTTTTTCTTTTACTTTTTGATAGTTAATGATTTTTTGTTCCAATCCTTCTGGTACACTGACTAACACATGGGCTTTCCATTCTACACCTGTATTATTCTTTTTCGTTCTTTTTTCAATACGCCATTTTTTTGCTTTTATTAAATAAACCTTAACATCAACAATGCTATTCATATCTGAGTTATAGGTGAATTCTTCATAACCATAATTATTTGTTTTCGCATGCTTTTGAATATAGTTAGATACCACCGAAATATGTATACCACATCTTTGAGCAAATTGTTCTGTTGCATTATATAAAGCTTTACTTCTTGCTTCTTGCTCAGAATCTACATATCTTGAAACACCAACCAAATGATTATCTGGTGGAACTGTTATCCAATCATGAGCACAAGCGAAGAGTAATAAAATTTGAAGCATTATAAAAAACTGTTTCATTGTATTCTCCATTTCTAATGGCAAGATTTTCAACGTCCATATTAAATAATATAGGCATCTTGCATTTTTGTTAAAAAATAAAAAAAGGATGCCTTTCTTCGCACACAGAAAGATAATGAGGCCTTCATATTCCAGTTAACAAACACTGTTTTAAGTACAAGATGCCTTTGTAGAAAAAAATGAGCAAGCTATTTTTCGAGCATTTCAAGTCAAACGCTCTGGCCAAATCTACAATCGAGCAAAAAGTTCGGCGATTGGACATGCGATCACGTTAACAAGACCAATTGCCTGAGGCAGAACAACAAATATAACATCATTTTTTCGTTTTTTATCCTTTTTCATGGCATCAACGATGGCATTATTACAAACATTCACCGATACAGGCAGATTGAGTTGTTCAAGTAAGGCAGAGAGTCGTTGAAGATCACGCAAATCAAACATGCCGCGATCACAGGCAAACTTTGAGGCCATCACCATGCCAATACTGACTGCCTGTCCATGAGGCAGTTGGGTGATTTTTTCCACAGCATGGCCAAAGGTATGTCCAAAATTGAGTTTTTTCCGATTTCCGGTTTCAGTTTCATCCTGCCTGACAATTTCAGATTTAATGGCAACAGAATCGGATATCAGTTTTTCAAGTACAACAGGATCTCTTTTATTAATGGCCTTTATGTTGTTTTCAATAAACTGAAATAATTGTTTGTCAGCAATGACAGCATGTTTAACAATTTCAGCCAATCCACACCGATAATCAGCGTCAGTTAGGGTTTTAAGCATCATTGGGTCACAAATGGCAAACTGTGGTTGCTGAAAAACCCCAGCCATATTTTTATATCCCTGCACATTCACCCCATTTTTCCCACCAATGCTGGCATCAACCTGCGCCAATAAAGTTGATGCGACAAATCCAAAACGAAGCCCCCGCATATAAGTGGACGCGGCAAAACCTGTAATATCGCACACAATGCCGCCGCCAATCCCCAATACAAAACTGGAACGATCGGTTTCAAAATGGATCATTTGATTATATATAAATTCAATGGTGGTTAATGTCTTGATAGATTCACCCATGCCGATCTCAATAAGATCCCCTTTTGGAAAGCGGTTACCATATAAATTGTTGACCGATTTATCTGTAATGATTACAATATGCGAATCAGGGAGATAGACAGAACAATTATCAATGCTTTCACCCACTATTATTGAAGAATGACCGGTTTTTGCGGAACAATTGATTGTTTTCATCAGGTAATTCCCATATTTGTGCCTGCTTTATAGACCACACCATCACCATTTATTGTGTAAAATTTTGCTTCATGACAAACAAAGGCAGACATCCCTTGTTTTAAATGGAGTTTTTCATTATCCTGGCTTATCTGAATTTTTCCTTTGGTACATAATAATATTTCGGGCCCAGCAACAGTTGTATTCAGACATTGGTCAGGATGAATATCATATCGTGTTAATGAAAATTGATTAACAGGTATGTCATAATAAAATTCATTGGTTTGTTTCATTTGGGGCTGAATGGGGTCCATCACTGCGTTATTTGTCGAAACAATATTGAGCAATGTCTCAACGTCAATATGCTTGACAGTCAAACCACCACGAATCACATTATCAGAATTGTTCATGATTTCAACAGCATTGCCATGTAAATAGGCATGCAATACACCGGGTTTTAAAAATAATCCCTCTCCAGGATTCAGACAAAAAAGATTGAGATAAAGTGGCGCCAATATGCCAATATCAGATGGAAAATGCCTGGCCAGTTGTATTACCCATTGCCACTGGGTTTGATCCTTTCTTGATTGACCATACCGAAGCGCTTCCGCAATCAGTTGTTTTTTTTTATGATGATCCAGATGCATCAATTGTTTGAAAAAATCCAATCGTGTCTGACATGATTGGAACAGAGGCATCTTCTCTGTGATGGGCAAAAAATCTGTCTGAATGTGTTCATAAGATCGAAACCCACACATAGCCCACAAAGGGGTTAATGCACAAACTAGCTCTGGCTTGGAATGCTGATCTTTAAAATTTCGATTGGATGCTGACATCGGAATGTTGTTTTGATTCTCTCGATCGTATCCTTCAACAGCCTGAATTCTGTCTGGATGCACCTGAATAGACAAGGGGGTGTCTATGGCTAAAATTTTGAATAAAAATGGCAGCTTGTTATCAAATTGTATGGCATTTTTTTTCCCAAGTACTGCATCCGAATGATCAGAAATAAATGTATCAAGTAAAACCCATTGGCCATCCCATTTTATTTCTGAAACACCCTGTGGATGTGTCCCCATCCAAAGTTCAGCCTGTGGTTTCAAGGAGCCGTGCTCTTGTCCCAACAATTTGGGCAGAAAGGTTTTTGACCCCCATGCATAGTTTTTTATGTGATTTTTCATTTCATAAATCTGCATGCAATCAACCTTATGGTTTTTGAGTATTTGTTATCAACGCATACCCTTTATCAATCAATTGTGCACTCAAAACCAGGCAAAGCATGAAACATCCAATTGCAACCCCAAATACAAAAGGATATATAGATATTTGTATAGTGGATGAAACTTCACCATTGGCTTTCAATTCGAGCGCATACCATATACTTTGCCATGCAATTAATCCAAATAAACCTGTTGCAATAAGACTGTGAACGCAATAAATAATATCTTGAATTACAGGAGATAATTTTTTCACAAGAAAATCTACCGCAATGTGGCTTTGGGTTAATGATGTGTTGGCGAGTGAAAAAGAAACAAATATTGCCCCGAAAAGCCCAACAGTCTCATAGACACCGGGAATGGGACAACGAAAAAATCTGAATACCACATCAAAACAGGTTAATAGCATCATTGCAATGATTGCCAGTGATGCAATCCAATTAAACAATAAAACGAATGGATATATCTGGTTCGTTATTTTTGATGTCATTTTTTAATCACTCCTAATTTTTATGATTCATTCTTCTATAACAGATTTATTAAATTTTGTAATCCAAATATATCCATATTTAGAAAAAAAAATTAAAATATTACATTGATTTATGAATTAAATTGTGTAATAAGGTTGATGAAAATTTCGAACGATCAAGGAGTTGAACATGTTCAAGACTTTAAATTTGAAATTCAAAATTATGATTGGGTACCTTGTGGTAACCATGATGGCAGTTGTTTTGGGAATGATGGCCAGATATCAGTTTTCAACCATTAGTGACAACATGACTTTTCTGACCCGAGATGTTTCCACTGAGGTGAAACTGGCAAACAATATTTGTTCATCCATATTATCAACCCGATCTTTTGTAGAAAGATACCTATATCTCAACCAAATTGAAGATCGAAAAGAAGCGGAACGTCATATTCAAGATGTCGAAACTATTTTGTACATTGCCAAACAAAAGATTCAATCCCCTAAACGGCTCGCACCTTTTCAAGTCATTGAAAACCTTTCTCAAAGTTATATAGAGACATATAATAATTTAGTTAATGATTTAGAGCTGGCAGATGAGAGAAAGGCGCTGATCATTCAACATGCCAAAGCAATTAGACACCAGATTTTCGAGATTATTAAAAAAACCAAAGACAACTCGCAACACTTTGAATTTTTTTCAGATATTTTAAATCAATTTATATCCATTGAAACCAATATCGCAATATTTATTTCAGATCCTTTGATCATTGTTTCAAAGGATTCACATAAAAGACTTGGCCGTTTAATCAATAATCTTAAACAGAGCATGCCTCAGGAAGCTAATGCATTGCCCGAACGCATTAATGAATACATGCAAGAAATCAAAGAACTGAATACAATTAGAAAAAGAATTACACATCAAATGAACAATGTATTGATACCACTTGCGCCAAAAATGGAACTTATGGCAGTTAATGTTGCAGATTATGGATGGAATGAAATTGATTTGTATAGCACGGATTTGAATCGTTCGATTAAGTTTACCGATCAATTCATTATGGCGATGATTGCCATTACTATTTTGTTGAGCATTATGGTAAGCCTTATTTTATCTCGACTTATCATAAAACCCATTGCTGAAGTGGTGGATGGTCTTACCGGAAGTGTCGAGGAAGTTGAACATGGATCATCTCAGGTGGCTGAATTGAGCAACCAGTTGTCGGATCGTTCCGCAGAACAATCATCAGGGATTAATGATAAAGCGAATGACCTGAAAAACATTTCTGATATTTCCAACCAGAATGCCCATCATGCCAGTGAAGCAGATCGACTTGTTACAGAGACCAATAGTGTTGTAAACGATGCGAATTCCTCTATTGAAGAATTGAATACTTTTATGAAAGATATTTATGAGGCCAGTGAACAAACCTCTCAAATTATAAAAACTATTGATGAGATTGCATTTCAAACCAATCTTTTGGCCTTAAATGCCGCGGTTGAGGCTGCACGTGCGGGCGAAGCTGGGGCTGGCTTTGCGGTTGTTGCTGATGAAGTTCGTAACCTGGCATTACGCTCGGCTGAAGCTGCGGGAACGACTGAAAACCTCATTCAAGGCATTACTGACAAAATTCATGGGGGGACATCATTGGGTGAAAAAACAACCAAAGCCTTTGAGGAAGTTGCGACGAGGGTTTCCGGAGTGGGTGAATTAATCAGCTCTATCAGCGGGCTGTCAAGAGAGCAGGCAGTTGCGATTGAAAGATTGAGCACCTCCATGACTCAAATGAGAGAAGCGGTTCAACAAAATGTTGAAAATGCGCATGATTCAGCAGCGGCTTCCATACAGATGACAGACCAGGTAAATTATATGAAAATGTATGTAGATCAACTGGTTTTTGTTATTGAGGGGTATAAACATTTAGAGGCAATTGATGAAATGGAGGACATTGATGAGGATGACGATAGTGAGGCAGAATTTGAATAAAAGTCAAACCCTTGGAATAGTTTTAATTCTTTTATGGATCTGTCTTTTTTCCGCCTGTCAATATATTGAACAGGTGAAAGCCCCTTTCTTAGGTAGGGAATTGAAAAATCAGTCTCGGGCAATGAAAAAATCATTAAGCGGTCGAACGATTCTTTCTGATGCCCAATTGGCAGCGATTGTATATGAAAATAATGATAAAATTCGACAATTTTGTGATCAGAATGGATACGACCATTGCACCATTGGCATGCTTGAGCAGCTGAAAGTCAAGTATTTTACAGCAAGTACAAATAATGCGCAGTATATTGTTATTCGGGGTACAAGCAATTTTTCAAATGTCAAATCCGATATTTTGGCATCACCGGTATATGATGTACTTTCAAACATTTGGCTTCATAAAGGATTTCGAGATGCTGCCCTTGAAATTTTTCAAGATCTGGAACATGCATATCCGCTCATTCAACCATCAAAAAAGACAATTGTTGTTGGCCATTCTTTGGGTGGTGCCATTGCCAATATTTTGGGGATTTATTTGTACGATAATAATTTTTGTCTTGATCGGATCATCACATATGGACAACCAAAAATTACAAACAAAAAGGGTCTGGCCGCATTTCCCAACCTTCCGCTTTTCCGAATTGTTGGAGCAGGCGATATCGTTACATGTGTGCCGCCTCAAACCCGCTTTTTTACTTATGTGCATGGCGGGATGAAAATATATGTTGATGATACCCATATTTCGTACACCCATTTTGGAGATCCTGCAAATGCCATTGAGGATAATCCGGTTTCCATTCAGATGGATTTAGATCAGGTATCTCAGGCAATCTATCATAAAATATCATATTATATTCAACGTATTCAACGCCATAAGGATGTGCACATTCAAATTGAGAAAAGATCAAATTAATTGCCCCTGCATTTCGTTGGCCCTGGAGACACCTTGCAATTTTACAGGAACCATTTCATTATGAGTAAATACACCTGAAATTTTGACTGGAATGTAATTTCCAGTGAATCCACGAGAATAGGTACCATCTGAGGACTCAACAATGACCCACTGCTTTTGCCCCTTGCTTGAATCAAAGAAATCTTTTCTTTTTTGTTTTCCCAATTCGCGGATAATTTTTGCCCTAGTTTTAATGGTTTGCACATCAAGGGGCCATTTATTTTTCGCAATTTGGGTGCCTTCGCGCAATGAAAATGGAAAAACATGAAAATAGCTTGCCGGTAGACTGTCAAGAAGGTGTAAGGTGTTTTCAAATGCCTGATGTGTTTCACCTGGAAAGCCTGTCAGCACATCAATACCAATAGCAATATCAGGGATACCTTCGCGAATGCTGTAAATCAAGTCTTTAAAAAAATCTCGGGTGTAATGACGATTCATCAGTTTCAGTGTTTGATCATCACCACTTTGCAGGGGAATGTGTAAGTGATGACACATTTTTGGGGAATTCTGTATGATTTGAATGAGTGCTTCAGTTATTTCAAGGGGTTCAATAGAGCTTAATCGAATTCTTGGACACTCTGGAATCTGTAAAATAGTGTTCAGCAAGTGTGACAATTGAATGGGTGGCTGAAAATCATGGCCATACATTCCAAGATGAATACCTGTTAAGATAATCTCTTGATACCCATTATCCCTGAAACGTTTTACCATATCCACAACATTTCTTTCAGGCAAACTGCGCGAGGGGCCTCTGGCATAGGGTACAATGCAATAACTGCAAAAGGCATTACACCCATCTTGAATTTTGAGCATTGGTCGGGAACGATTTTGAAGACTGTCAAATGGGATATGGTTATACGTTCTATGGTGCAAAATATCTGAAATATCTATTTCTGGGCAATCTGGCTTTTGCGAAAACTGATGATTGAATATGCGTTGTGGCAAATCATGTTTAAAAGCATGTCCAACAATCCAATGAACACCTTCAATTGCCTGAATGTCATTGGGGCTGATTTGCGCATGGCAGCCAGTAACAATAATGAATGCATCGGGATTCTTGCGTATGGTTTGACGAATTAACTGTCGGGATTGCATGCCCGCTTTTTGTGTCACAGTGCATGTATTGATAATGGCATATGCTGCATGACTGTTTTTTGATGTAAATCCATTTGTTCTAAGATGCCATGCAATGGCTTCAGATTCATATTGATTAACCTTGCATCCAAGGGTTTCTATTGTAAAGGTCGGGTTCATTTCTTTTTGTCAAGATGATTCAAGATTGATGGCAATTCAATGACCGACACAATTTGATAATGTGGAATGCAATCATTGTCCAGAATCGGGTCATTTTTTGGATTGACCCAGATTGAAGCGCCAAGTCCGGCATTAATGCCGCCCTGAATATCTGTTTTGAGTCGATCACCGATCATAATTGCTTCATGGGGCTCACAGTGTGCCATTTCACAGGCTTTAAAATAAATCGAAGGATGCGGCTTTTCATGAGGCTCCTCTCCTCCAACAATAATATTGGAACCAAAGAGCGCTTCTGCCTGACATGCGGTTAATTTAGGACGCTGAATTGTGGCATCACCATTGGTAATGATGATGCCTTTATAAGATTGCAATAATGCTTGAAGCATCGCGTGAACATCAGGAGAAAAAGTATAAAAAGCAAGACGTTCATTATGAAACGCCGAATTGAGTTGTTTTGAAAGATCCGGATGATCAATATTTTGAAACGCAAGGGCTTTTTGCCAAAGCCCTGTGCGCCATTCATGCACATTGATGACACCTTCTGGATCAAAAGGCATTTGAACCAGTAATCTTCGAAATTCATGTATCAAAGCAGGGGTATGAATATCAAAAACTGTAGATCGTGCAATTTTTGAAATAATTTCATATGTTTTCAAATCAGCGGATTCACAATCAACCAGGGTGTGATCCAGATCAAAAAAAATTGCTTTGATCGTCATTTCCTTTGAAATCCCGATCTGCTTATGATTTCTGTGCATTATCAATACCAACCTCTTCAAACGTTTTGATTTCAGCGAGCACCCTGGTGGCCGCATCCATGATTTTCATGCCAATTGCTGCCCCGGTGCCTTCACCCAAACGAAAATCCAATTGAAGTAATGGTTCCAATTTCATATGTGCCAACATATATTGGTGGCCAATTTCAACAGATTGGTGTGATGCAAACAGATAATCTTTTGCAGTGCTGCATAATTCAACAGCAAGGAGTGCTCCTGCTGTAGATATGAGGCCATCGCAAATAACAGGAATTTTATGAAGCGCTGCTCCCAAAACCAGCCCGCATAGACCACCGATTTCAAATCCGCCCACCTTATGGAGTACATCAATTGGGTCAGAAGGGTCTGGGCAATGCAATTTGAGACTGTCTTCAATAATTTGAATCTTTCTTTCAAGACCATGATCATCAATGCCAGTGCCTCTTCCAGTCAGTTTTTTGACCGGATAACCGCTTAAACTTGCAATGATTGCAGTTGATGGCGTTGTATTTCCAATCCCCATATCACCGGTTCCCAAAACATGAATGGGGTGCTCCTGAAGAAGTTCTTCAACAATCTCAATGCCTGCCTCAATACTCGAAATGGCCTGATTTCTTGTCATTGCAGTTTTTTTAGAAAAATTGTAGGTGCCAAATTCAATTTTTTTGTGAAACATCGGCAAATCTTTATCAAAAGAATAATTCACCCCCAAATCAGCCACACGTACAGATGCACCGGCATCCCGGGCCAAAACATTGATTGATGCGCCACCCTGAATAAAATTAAGAACCATTTGCGGGGTAACATCAGCAGGAAACCGGCTGACAGAGGCTTCGCAAATGCCATGATCCCCCGCACAAACGACGATCATTTTATTTTTCAGATGAATATCAATTTGTTGATAAATACCGGCCAAACGTGCTGCCATATGTTCAATTTTTCCCAGGCTCCCATTGGGGCGGGCTTGATTGTCAAGACGTTTATAGGCTTTATGCATAAATGCCTGATCTGCCGGTTGAATTGATTGAATCGTTTTATCAAGTAATTTCATTTTTTATCCTTTATTTATTACAAAAAAAGTCACCCGCATAGTCAGGAATCAAACCAAAACCACGGGCACGTTTAAACAATGATTCAATTGCGCGCTCACCTGTGTCACTCAAATATCGAGTATCTTCATTTACATATAAATCGATATGCTGGCGAATCACATCCTTTGAGGTTTCCTGTGCATGCTGCTGAATATATTCGGCTGCTTTTTCTGGATTCTGGTAAGAAAAAGCAATACTATTCATCATGCATTTCTCAATTGAATTGTGTAAATGAGACAAATTTCTTTTTAAGGCAATGCAGCCTAAAGGAACAGGAAAGCCAGTCTCCTTTTCCCACCATTGACCCAAATCCAAAAGGCAGGTTAAACCATATTGTTCATATGTAAAACGTCCTTCATGAATAATTACGCCAGCCTTATACTGTTTCTGTTGAATTGCAGGCATGATTGTTTCAAATGACATGGGCCTGACATTGGGCCGGGTTTTCAAATAAAGCCCCAATAATAAATTGGCTGTTGTCCAGATACCAGGAACTGCAATTGTATTCTTTGCTAAAACAGATAGATCACAACCTTTTTGCGCTACAATCAAAGGACCGCAATTGTAGCCCAATGCAGCGCCTGTTTTGAGTATGGCATAGTGATTCAGTAAATGTCCCACTGCATGAAAGGATAACTTGGTGATATCATACCTTCCTTGCCTGCCTGCCTGATTGAGCTGTTCAACATCTGCATGAATAACATCAAAAAAGAGATTTTCACAGGGGATTTTTTGATGAATCATGGCATAAAAAATAAATGTATCATTCGGACAGGGGGAATATGCCAACGTGTGTTTATTCATAAATAATGATACCTCTGTCTGGGCGCATTTCCAAAAAGTCGGACATTCGGTTTCTTAGCCCTGAAAGGGCGCTACATATAGTAATTGGGGTCAGAGTAAAATTAACCTATAATCTCAAGCTATATTAATGAATGTATACTAAAGCGCGTTTCAAATTCGTTGATGCAAAAACATTTCTTTAATACACGAATTAAATACCATGGAATGCTCGAAAAATAAAATCCTCATTTACTTATGTGCCAAGAACGTGTAGGGGCGAACCTTGTGTTCGCCCTCGAACGAATAACGCATTCGTTCCTATGTACGATGGGCGAACATAAGGTTCGCCCCTACACGTTATTGGCACATAAGTAAATGAGGAACTTATTTTTCAATCATTCCTTAGTAATATCAGGAAATGAACAATTATTTTTCCTTGAAGCCCAAAACGTAGAAACAACAAAATAATACAATTTGATTCGTATTTTTTCTTGTTTGTGCCACAAATGAACTAAAG
>Ga0272440_1000609_pt1 | contig 30111 bp, 18 predicted proteins | sample SSMMMBAug17_FD_192440 | JGI IMG/M metagenome (GOLD analysis project Ga0272440, IMG submission 192440) | Marine sediment archaeal communities from Little Sippewissett salt marsh, Falmouth, MA, United States - SSM-MMB-Aug17 | ecosystem: Environmental > Aquatic > Marine > Wetlands > Sediment ... | reverse complement strand
TAACCAGACACCAAAAGCTGAGCGGCTTTTTTATAATTGTTTTTCGGGGTTGTATTCTGTAATTACATCAAAGTAAATCCTTCTTGCTTTTGGTGCAGGTTACACTTGTCCATTGTATTTCATTCTTAACCATAGTTCATGAAATTTAATGAAACAACCAAATGATAGGTAATTGTTAAACTGGAATTTATACACTTTAAGTATAAATATTAATAAGGCTGCAAATAAACGATAAAAAGTTAATTTAATTTTATTTCAATCATCTGTTTTTAAGCCAGTCAGCTTGGCTGTCATCAATTTTGCAGGTAGCGAGAACATTTTTCAACATAAAGACTAAGGTTCTTTGCACATACTATTATGAGTATTTTCAAGATATTTCAATTATTGCAACACTGTCGCAACAATTGAGATGGTCTCATTTTATTGAATTATTCAAAATTGATGATAATATTAAACGAGAATTTTACGCTAAAATGAGCTGTAATGAAAACTGGACAGTACGAACTCTTCGTGGACGAATTGATGGTTTGTTGTTTGAGCGCAGTGCTATTGCAAAACAGCCAGAACAAGTAATTCGTCAAGAATTAGCAAAGATAGGAAAGACAGATCAGGCATCTGTGAATCTTTATCTTAAAGATCCATATCTACTCAATTTTCTTGAATTAAATAATAACTATAGTGAAAAAGATTTGGAAAATGCTATCTTGCAAAATCTGGAACAATTTATATTGGAACTCGGTAGTAACTTTGCATTTATGGCACGCCAAAAACGTTTACAAATAGGTAGCAATGATTACTATCGACTTGCTCTTTTATCACAGAAAACTCAAACGATTGGTAATAATTGAACTAAAACTTGGTGAGTTCAAAGCTGAATATAAAGGACAGGTAGAACTTTATCTCAAATGGCTCACAAAATATGAACAACATCCTGATGAAAATCCACCAATAGCTATTCTGCTATGTAGTAGTAAAGATCAAGAAGTTATTGAATTGATGGAACTTGAAAAAGATGACATTCATATTTCAGAATACTGGATAGAATTACCACCTAAAAAAATTCTACAAGAAAAATTGCATAAGGCGATTGATGAAGCTAAGATGAGGCTTGAAAATAATAATTAAATTTGTCATAATAAATATAAGTAAATTATTATTTATTGAAAACATTATTTATTCTTGACCAAACACGAAAAATATTGCATTTTAATATAAAATAATATGGACGAAGTCTAACTAAAAAAATATTTAGATTATATTCAGGGAGATCATGAATGGAGTACAGCGCCACAGAATTTACAAAAAGATGCATCGTGATCATGTCCTTCGGCACTGCACACAACGCACGAAATGGTTGAAACCTGATGTTCAGAACTCAGGTTTGACAATTCTGCGGTAATAATACCGGTTGGTACTGCAATTATACTATAACCGATAATCATAACAACAGATGCCAGGGATTGACCCAGGTTTGTTTTCGGATAGAGATCTCCATAACCGACAGTTGTCATGGTCACGATTGCCCAATAGATCCCTCTGGGAATGCTTGTAAATCCATTGGATTCTCCTTCAATCACATACATCAATGATCCCAAAATGATCACCAGGGTCACCACGCCATACAAAAAAACTTCAATTTTACGCCGACTCGCATATAAAGCCTGTGTCAAACGTTTTATTTCAGTCATATACTGAACCAGCTTGAGAACACGAAACACTCGTAATAGTCGCAACACACGTACAACTCCTAAAAACTGACTGCCTGGAAAAAATAGACTGATATACGTTGGGAGAATCGCCAAAAAATCCACAATACCAAAAAAACTGAAAATATAACAAACAGGCTTTCCAGTACAAAAAATTCTCAAAGCATATTCAATTGTAAAAATAATTGTAAATGTCCATTCAAAAAAATATAGATATTCACCATAGATATTGTTAATATCGTTGATACTGTCAATCATTACAACAAAAGTACTCAGCATAATACTGATAATCAACATCATATCAAATAATTGTCCAGCAGGCGTTTCTGCTTCAAATATTATTTCATGAAGCCGCAATCGTTTTTTTGCTAAAAAATTTTTTAGAATCATAGACTTTTGCTTATTCAATAGAGGTACTTGGAGCCAATCAAGGTCTGACCCTGAATCCCCCATTTCTCGTTCCCTGGGAACGAGAAAGTTGTTAACTGGTAAATGAAGAATGCCTAATATTCCTAATTTATCTGAATGCTTCTGTCAAGTTATAAAGTGCCACCAATTAAAAATTGGAATTTCCTGAGAATTATTGTATAGGCATATTTTCAAAAAAAAATGGTATTTCATAATATAAAATTAAATCAAGGCATTATTTATGCATCCCTGTATTGAGCTTTGGGGGCAATTAAACAATAGATTTTTAGTATACATTATTGTATAAGGAGTATACTCAAAAATGACATCCTTCATATTTGATGAAAAGTAGTGAACACTTTTCTAGAATCGTTTTATTGGATTTCCCCTTTGTACAGACGCACAGATGTGCGTCTGTACAAAAGAAATATTTTATAAGAAAATACTATCATAAACCCCAAATTATTGGAGAATCTATGAAAATTTTAAAAAAAATTGTTTTATGTTTGTGCTGCATTCTTGTAAGCACATCAATGGTTCAAGGAAAAGTAAGTCAAGAACAGGCCAAAAAGCTCGGCTTAACTGATACCCCATTGACACCTGTAGGTGCAGTCAGGGCGGGCAATGAAAGTGGTACTATTCCGGAATGGGAAGGCGGTATTGTACCTAAATCAGAAAAACGACTTCAAAAACTGTTTCCCAAAGCCTATCAGGTGCCTTCAGGGTATAAACCAGGTAATTTTCATCCCATCCCATTTAAACCCAACAAGAAACTGTTCACCATTACCCATGATAACTATAAACAGTACCAGGACCGGCTGACTGATGGTATAATTGCACTGTTCAAGAGATATCCGCAAACCTTTAAAATGAATGTCTATACAACCCATAGGACTGCATCACTGCCAGAATGGGTTTATGAAGCCAGTATGAAAAATGCTGTAACCGCAGAATTGATTTCTGATGGAAATGGTATTAAAGGTGCCAGAGCAACAGCCCCTTTTCCCATTCCAGATAATGGTCTTGAAGCAATCTGGAATCATATTACCCATTATCGTGGAAAAACGATCATGAAATTTGGCGCTCAAGCTGCGCCCACAGAAACCGGTGATTATATTATCATGAAAATGATTGAAAAAATGCTCATCCCCTATTTTGATCCAGAATTAAATGCAGAAACTCTTGAAAAAAAGAATATTTTAGGGTACTTTCTTCAGATGCTGACTGCTCCGGCACGATTGACCGGAACAGCGCTATTAATTCATGATTACCTGGATCAGAAAAAACGCCCCAGAAATGCATGGATTTATCGCACCGGTGAAAGGCGGGTCCGCAGAGCGCCTAATGCAGCGTATGATTTTCCAGGAACCGCTTCCGATGGCCTTCGTACCACTGACGATTGGGATTTCTATAATGGTGCCCCAGACCGATATCACTGGAAATTAATTGGTAAAACTGAAAAATATGTTCCCTATAACTGCTATCAGGTTCATAGCAATGATATTAAATATAAAGATATTTTAATGCCCGGACATATCAATCCCAGTCTGGTTCGCTATGAGTTACACCGCGTGTGGGTTGTTGAAGCAACTTTAAAAAAAGGACACAAACACATCTATTGTAAGCGGCGGTTTTACATTGATGAAGACAGTTGGGCGGCTGTGGCTGCTGAAATGTATAATGATAAAAATGAACTCTGGCGTGTCTTATTGGCCCATGTAATCAATTACTACGAAATGCCATTGATATGGTCTACACTGGATGTTTATCATGATCTGAATTTAGGACGATATCTGGCAACCAATCTGGACAACGAATCGCAAATGTTTGATTTTAATATCACATTAACCCAAAAGAATTTTTCTTCTGGCGCGCTTCGTCGAACCGGTTTTCGTTAGGAATAATTTATCCCAATTTTCAATGCAGGAGGAATAATATGAAAAATAAATTTTTGCTCATTCCAGTGATTTTGTTTCTGTTTTATGTCTCTGCCCATGCTGAAAAGATTGTATTGGCAACCGGAGAGTGGCCACCCTTTACAAGTGATACCATGGAAAGAAAGGGCTTTGTCTCGGAGATTGTTACCCAGGTGTTGAATTCAATGAATATTGAATCAGAAATAAAATTCTACCCCTGGAGACGTTGTTATCAATATGTTTTATGGAACAAAGTTTGGGCGGCTTTTCCATATTCCTATACCGAAGAACGCGCCAAAGAGGTGTTATTTTCTGATGATGTGGCTTTTTCAACAACGAAATTTTTTTATTATTCAAATGCACCACAAAAGCCTTCATTTGAATACAACCAGCTAACAGACCTTCGACAGTATAAGGTGGGAGCGATTATTGGTTATTACTATGAAGAACAGTTTAAACAAGCAAAGTTAAACGTGGATTATGTGTCAAAAGAAAAAATGGCCCTGGAAAAGTTATTTTTAGGTCGAACCCAGCTATTGCCTTTAAATGAAATGGTTGGCTGGAACCTGATCAAAAAAACATTTCCAGACAATGCCCTGAATTTTGGTACCCTTGAAAAACCTCTGGATCGAAAATCTCTAAAATTGCTGGTCAACAAAGAGAATCAAAAGAGCGTTGATTTGTTGAAACAATTCAATGCACAATTGCAAGTTTTTATGAACAGCAAGCAATATCAAGATATTATCGAGAAGTATTCAGGGAAATAAACGATATGGTTTTACCGGTTACAAATCAATCAGTACAAGGCCCCAGGATGTCAATATCTCGCCGATTATCCACCAGCCTTGTGGTCTGTATTTCAGTGATATGTATGATCTTTATCACTGCTATTTATGTAAAAAAAAGGTATGAATCCAAAGCGTTAGTGCATAGCATGGCCAATGAGTATCGCCAATTGATTTCATCAAGTTTAACTGTGCCAGTATGGGATATTGATCGGGATAGTATTCGTGAAATTGGCAAATCATACATGCAGCATAATATTATTTGTCGATTACTGGTTGTGGATCCCTTTAATCGAGTTTTATTCAGTGATGAAAAAAAAGATCTAAATAAAACTATTCGCTTTGAGTGGAAGTTATTTCATAAAAAGGAAAGTATTGGCCGAGTTGAAATGGATGTGACGTCAGCCTATTTAAGTCAAAAGAATAAGGAACAATTAATATCAGGCTTGCAAACTTTGCTTATTGCTATTCTAATTATTTCGCTGACAACAGGTTTTTTCCTTAAATTGGTACTAAAAAAGCCTTTTGAAGAACTGGGAGATATTGTAGAATCTTATTCACAGGGCCAATATGATCAAAGCAAAACACAATCTTCCTATATTGAATTTCATCAGTTTGTCACAGTTCTTAATCAAATGGCCCAAAAAATTATCAAGCAAAATGAAGAACTTGAGCAGCGCGTAATTGAACGAACAAAAGAACTGGATGATGCCAACAAAGAATTGCAAAAACTGGCCATTTTGGCTGAGGAAGCCAATAAAGCCAAGAGTGAATTTTTGACCAATGTGAGTCATGAATTGCGAACGCCTATGAATGGTATCATTGGTATGGCAACTGTGCTTGAAGATTTGGGATTGGATGAAAGTTATCTTCAATGTGTGACTATTATTCAAAATTCAGCAAGGGATTTATTGTCTTTGATCAATGATTTGTTAGATTTTTCCAGTCTGGACACCGGTCGGATGAAATTAAACATTGTTGCCTTTGATTTAAAACAAACCATTGATACAATATTGGATATTTTTCAAGTCAAAGCACAGAATAAAGGTCTGCTACTGAAACATTCAGTGGCCCCGGATGTCCCCAATGATCTGCGCGGTGATCCGACGCGTTTGCAGCAAGTTATTGCAAATTTGTTGGATAATGCATTCAAATTCACACATACAGGTACGATCAACCTGGATATTGCTGTTCAAATGGAAACACCTCAGGAAACGATTTTAGATTTTCGAATTTCTGACACAGGTATTGGTATTCGAAAGGATGACATGAAGCATTTGTTTAAATTGTTCTCACAAGTGGATGCATCGGTGACCCGACAATATGGCGGCACAGGGTTGGGATTGATCATTTCAAAAAAGCTTGTGGATTTGATGGGTGGAGAGATCAATGTAAAAAGTAAGAAGGATAAAGGCTCTACATTTTGGTTTACCCTTGAATTTAAAAAAGTTTGATTTACAAGGAAATCGTTACGCACATGCAAGAAAAAAAGAATATTCATTTTGTCTGTTTTCGTCTGGACACGAATCATTATGCAATCCCATTGGATTATGTGGATCGTGTCTTACGAATGGTTGCCATTTCCAAAGTTCCAGAAGCACCGGACTGGATGGTCGGTGTAATCGACTTGCAGGGAAAAGTCATTCCTGTGCTTGACCTTAGAAAACGCTTTAATCTACCAGAACAGGCCATTCATCCAGACAATCGTATGATTGTTTTGCATCGCAATGAAAAACGCTATGCCATTACAGCAGACGATGTGACTCAGGTGGCGAATATATCACAGATGACATCCAAGCAAACCCAGGAGATGATTGATGAAACCATTCCTTTGTTAAATGTACTTCGGCACGATGATCATTTGATAATGGTGATTGATCCAGAAAGGTTGCTGAACAAGGTCAGTGCCGCATGACACCTTTTGAAATGCCATTGAAAAACCCGCGGGCTATCCTTCAAACAGCCGGTCGGTATGCAAAAAAATCACTTGGACAACATTTTTTAATTCATTCCAATACAGCCAATGATATTATTCATCAAGGCGGTATATCTTGTGAGGATCAAATTATTGAAATTGGTCCTGGCCTGGGTGCGCTGACATTGCCTTTGTCTAAACAGGCAAAATTTGTTCATGCCATTGATGTGGATTCTCATTTGCTGGACTTGCTTTCAAGTGAATTGGCAAAAAAAGGCGTTTCAAATGTCAATTTAATCCATGGCGATATTTTGAAAACACCTTTTGATACTGTCATTTCTCAAAATGGGCATATCAATGGCCGGTGGGTTGTTATGGGGAATCTGCCTTATCATATTTCATCACAAATCATTGTCAAACTAATCAAGGAAAGGCATGGGATTGATCAAGCCATTGTGATGCTTCAAAAAGAAATGGCAGACCGCATTCAATCACCGCCCGGGTCCAAATCCTATGGCCGATTATCAGTGATGCTTCAATATTGTGCATGGATAAAACCTTTGATCACAATCAGTGGACAGGCTTTTTTTCCGCGAGTCAAAGTGGACTCGCAGGTCATTCAAATTGACTTTCGAGACACCATTGAACAGCCTGTTAATGATGAGAGACAATTGTTTTCGGTTGTCAAAGCAGCCTTTGGTAAACGACGCAAAACAATTGGCAATGCATTACGAAGTGGACTTTCCTGTGGTTCAGAGCTTATTACCACCGGGCTTCAACAAGCGGATATTGATCCTATGAGACGTGCTGAAACACTCAGTGTACAAGAATTTGTCGGACTAACCAATATGCTTTCTATAAAATGAAAGAAATGTGCGTTCTAAGGAATTCTCTGAAAATAACTTCCCCATTATTGATATTGTTCGTTTTGAGGTAAATGAACTGTAGAGACGTAGCATGCTACGTCTCTACACGACCTTATTTTTTTTGGACGATCAATAAAAATGAGGATGTTATTATCCGAGCATTCCTAAGTCTTTATTTTCAGAGCATTCCTAAATGGTTTAGTGTTGCTAGCAGTTCTTTCGGACAAATGGTTTGTGAAATAAATGCATTAATGCCATACAAATCAGAATTATTATCACGCATTTCATTAAAAGCAATAATTGGAACATTATGGTTTTGTTGTTGTGTCCGAATCTTTTTAATCAATTCTAACCCTTCAATATCTTTAAGATAAGAATTAACAATAATCAGATGATATTGACCTGTCTCAAGCCCTTTTAGCACCGACTGACTGTCTTCAAACACATCAACGCGGCATTCATGTTCTTTAAGCAAGGCAATCATTATTTTCTGATGAAACACATTGGAATCAGCAATCATTATTTGTTTTGGATTTTCGATGCTGTTATCAGATGCTTGTTGAAATGACGCTGCTTCTGATAAAAGATATTGATTAATCACTTTTGTCAATTTATCGGGTTGAATGGGTTTGGTAACATAATCATTCATGCCTGCTTTGATACAAATATCTTTATAACCTGACATGGCATGGGCAGTCATCGCAATAATGGGTATATCATGATTGATAACACGTGATGACTGATTTCGAATAACGTTTGTTGCTTCAAATCCATCCATTTCTGGCATTTGAATATCCATCAACACAAGATCGTATGCTTTCTTTTCTAAGGCGTGTACAGCTTCCAAACCATTGGATGCCACATCCAGTCTATACCCAAGACCTTCTAATATGGAAATCGCAACTTTTTGGTTAATCAGATTGTCTTCAACTAAAAGGATAAGTGCGTCTGAAATAAGGTCGGATATTAACTGTGAATTTGCTTTTTGTTCATCAGTCAGTTTGTCGGTAGACGTTTTGATATTTAAGGCTTTGCATAATGCTCTGTATAGATGCCCATGCCTGGGTGGTTTGGTTACCAGGTCATTGAATAGTTGCTCCTTTTCTATGACTACATTGATATCCACCATGGCAATCAATGCAGTATCCTTTAATAAGTCATCCTTTTTAATAATTGATGCAAGTTGCTCACCATTCATATTTGGCATATGGATATCAATGAGTGCGATTTGAAAAGGATTTTTTTCTTTTATTGCTTGATTCATTATTTCCAGGGCGTTATCAGCGTTTTCTGCCATCTCAGGAGACAGGTTGAATTCACATAACCGCTCATGCAGCGCCGCACAACTGGTTTGGTTATCATCAACAATTAATACACGTAATTGATTGAATTCCTGTGGAAGGTCTGATAATTCTTCAATCCCTTGTTTTTGGAAAAAGGCTGTAAACCAGAAGGTTGTTCCTTTGTTTTCAACGCTTTCTACGCCAATCTCTCCGCCCATTTTTTCAGAGAGTAATTTGGAGATATAGAGTCCTAAACCAGTTCCACCGAATTTTCTTGTGGTGGATGCATCCACCTGAGAAAATGATTTAAACAGGCGATTCAATCGTTCTTTGGGAATACCAATACCAGTATCAATTATTTGAAATTTTAGCATTGTTTGATCAGGTGTTGTGTTTATTGCTGTGATATGAATGATGACTTCACCTTTTGAGGTAAATTTTAACGCATTTCCCACGAGATTAATTACAATTTGCCGCAAACGTCCGGGATCCCCCTGGAGTAAAACAGGTATGTTTTTCTCAAAAAAGTAAATAAGTTCCAGACCTTTTTCTTTAAATTTCATTGCAAATAAATCGCCACAGGCTTCGATAGTCTCTCTAAGATTAAAATCAATATTTTCAAACTCTAACTTACCAGCTTCAATTTTTGAAATGTCAAGTATATCGTTAATTATGGATAACAATGCATCTGCGCTATTCTTTGTGGTTTCTGCATAATCGCGTTGTTTATCGTTAAGTTGTGTTTTCAGCAATAGGTCGGTCATACCAATAATACCATTCATGGGTGTCCGAATTTCATGGCTCATATTGGCAAGAAATTCTGTTTTTGCCTGGTTTGCTTTTTCTGCAATCAGTTTGGCTTTTTCAACCTCCTCCATTGCATATTCAATATCTTTATATGCCTGCTCAAATCGATCCATCATGCGATTAAAATTATGACACATCAGATCGACTTCGTTCATTTTTTCAGGGAGAATATTCATATTTCTAACGTTTAATCGTTTATTCAGATTTCGTTTGTCAGCATCTACTATACGAAGTATATCTATAAGTTCTTTTATTCTATCAATAACACCTCTTTTTAAGAATAAAAACAGAAGTAAAGATATGATCACTGTTCCTATAAATGGCAGAACATATGTTAGAATCTGTCTGTGAAAATCTTCAAGAATTTCCTGGGAATTGATTGCCACAGCAATGTTTCCAATTTTATTTCCTTGAATATCTGTTAAAGGCTTGGTCTGAATATAATATTCCACATTTTTATGGATAATTAAATGATCTGAAGGTGGGGGAAGGTCTTTGTCGTCTTTAAAGCTTGTGGCGATAACGTTGTAATTAGAGTCATAAAGCACAATTTCAGTATTGGTTATTTGGGAGATTTTATCTAAAAGGGCTTTATTATGATTTAAAGGCTTTATCATTACGACATAGCCATAAATGTCTCCAGTATCATGGAGCAATGATATGGACGACTTAATGCAAATAACATCACTATTGATGATGCCGATTTTCTCGTTAATAAATTGCAGAAAATAGGGATCAATTTTATAAAAATGTACTTTCCAGGGGGCACCAATAAAGGATTCAAATTTGTCTTCCTGGATATCAGGTTGCTGAAAGCAGCTACTGGTAACATACGCCATTTCTTCGTCAAAAAGCATAACCGCTTCCACCCCATTTTTTGACGAAATATTTTGCATCATGAGCTTTAAAGGGCGTATGCGATCATAATCTAAAAAATCAATGAGTTTTGAATTTTGCTCTTTAACAATACCAGTTATAATACTCATCTTTTCAAGTTCGGTGATGAGTATCGTTTCAATGATATTCAACTTTCCCTCAAGAGATACTGAAATACGCCGAGTCACTTTTTCTCGGTACTGGAATGTTGAATAAATTGCATTTCCACTGATAACAAGAACAATTAAAAGAAAGCTAAAGATAAAAATACTGGATAGGCTTTTAAATCTCTGCCTTTTATATGTTACTTTTGATTGTTGGCTATGCTTCATTACGCACGTTTATACCAATTCATATGAGTGTAAATCATAAATATATGTAACATACATGGTTATAATTCTCAAGTGATAATATTTAAATAGGGCGTATGTACAAGTTAGGGGAAAATGTTGCCTTGAAAAAAACCGAGACCCAACCAATGTCCCAAACCAATGTAGGGGCGAACCTTATGTTCGCCCTCTAACATAAACCGAAATTAAACCTATGTCCGATTGCAATGGTAAACCATGAACCCATATACATTGTTTTTTGGATATAGGTTTGTTTTTGAAACACAATATTGATGGATTAGTAAGCAGTAAAAAGTTTAATCGGATAGATATAATCATCCCGATTTTTCGATATTTCATTCCAAACCTGTGTAATTTTGTCTTTACCCAGTCCAGAATTTTTCGAAAATATCAGAAAATATGAACGTGAAATCACCGGTTCGGTGGAAACATCAATGTTACTCATGTAGTTCGGATTTTCAAGCCATGTCATGGCTTTAAATGATGTTGTAATCACGCAACCTTTTTTATCCCGCATCAGTTTTTTGATATTGTGTTCACCTGAAGCACCATCATCAACTGATAATCCATGACTTTTAAAAAGCGACTCAATGGGATCACCCAAAGTAAGACGAATAGGTGTGGGCAGCGTTTTGATATTGCCCAAAAATTCGTAATCGCTTTTATAGGTTACAACAACAGAATCAATCTGAAGGATGCGTTGTGATGAAATATCTTTTTCGAACGCGTCATCAGGCAATAAAAACTTATCATTTTTAATACGTGGCGCAATGATCGCATCGACTTTGCCTCTTTCAACCATTTTGAGACCGCGTTTTAATGGTAATGGCTTGAATATGGGCTCAATATCAAAAGGTTTCAGGCCATCCTTGACCATATCCAGTAAAAGGCCTTTAGCTGTGCCCTTTTCAACAAAAAAGAATGGATAGAATTCTCGGTTTTCAACGCTGATAACAATTGATTCCGCCCTAGTTGTTATTGGTGATAGTAAAAAGCATATACAAAATATAAACAAGTATCTTTTCATAGTACCTCCTTTATTGCCATTGCTTGATGAGCTGGTCATAAGCGATTGTTTTGGGTTTTTCAGGTGGACGTTCGGGTTTTGGGGAACCCGGCTGTTTCAACCAATAGTCTTTTGATTTTATGGGATTTAATTTGGGGGAATACTTTCTCAGTTTAAGAGTGGCCATCATGTCGTCCTGGTCTCTGGCCATTTGATCCATTGTTTTTTGTGCAAGTTCTGGAATAGAAGCGCCATCATGAAATGCTTTCAGGCTTTTCTCCAAATTTGCAACCCATGTTACAGAGAGTGCATAATCAGGTACGTTGGGGCCACTGTCAGTCCATTTTTTTTCTGCGGGTGATCGATAAAATTCAATCAAACCCGCCCATTTTTTAATATTGTTATCAATGTAAGGATGGTTAATTGTAGATTTTCTGACAGGCGTCCCCCCCACGAGAAATTTTTTCAGACTGACTGTTTTTGATGATGCAAATTGAGCCCATAACCAGGCTGCCGCCCGATATGAGTCTCTAACAGACATTGGAATCGTCCAACTGCCAGCATCTTGATATCCTACTTTCATGCCTTTGTCCCAATATCGGCCGTGCGGTGTTGGTGCGACACGCCAGACAGGATTGCCATCCTTCCCTACCACAGGACTTCCTTTTTGATGAAAGGCATCAGTACTCAGCCATGTAATATATTGAAAAATTCGCTGTGCAATATCACCTTTGGCAGCTCTTGGACCGGCAGTATGCCATTCCAGATCTTTGGCTTCAGGTGGAGCGAATTTGATCCATTCCATAAATTTGCTCAATGCATAAACTGCAGCCGGACTGTTCATTGCGCCGCCACGCTCGACCATTGATCCGACCGGTACTCTATTTTCAACCCGAATGCCCCATTCATCAACAGGTATTCCATTGGGCAAACCTTTATCGCCAACACCAGCGATTGATAACCATGCATCAGTAAATCGCCAACCCAATGATGGCGAGGGTTTTAAATAATCCAAATGGCCATAGGCAGTAACAGTTGAGCCATCAGGATTTTTTTGTTTTCGTCCGGTAAAGAATTCTGCAATATCTTCATAGGCAGCCCAATTAATTGGCACACCCAATTCATATCCGAATTGTTGCTTGAAATCTGCCTGGTTTTTGGGATCGGTAAACCAATCATATCGAAACCAATACAAATTTGAAAATTGCTGATCCGGTAATTGAAGTTGGTTGCCACTATAATCCTGCCCAAATTCAAGATTGAGCCAATCCTCTAAGTCCAGATAGGGATTGGTATACTTTTTACCTTCACCCTTTATGTACTCTGAAAGATTGACCACACCCTGATAACGCAAATGCGTACCAATCAAATCTGCATCATTGACGTAAATATGTTCAATAACACGTCCGGTCCTTAACTGGGTCATTATTTCTTTAACCACAGGACCTTCGCCAATGATATTGTGTTTGACACGAATGCCGGTAATATCAAAAAACGCTTCAGATAATACATCACGCTCATAAAAGTGCGTTTTAATATGCTCGGCTGCACTTCGGATCGTTTTACCATCCAATTTTTTCGCAAGCCCTTTTGAAACATCTCTAAACCATTTGAGTTCTTTCATTCTTTCTTCATAGCTCAATGCAGATGGTTCAAAAGTCTTTGCCCACTCTTCCAGCGTTTTGGCATTTAAATGTGTACACATACAAATAACCAGGAACACCAACCACAGTCCATTTTTCATTTGACCTCCCTCACGAGTAGGATATACTGAATGGAGAATTGACTGTAAAAATAAAAATGCCATCACTTTTTTGTCAATTACCCCAAAGCATCATAGCTACTCATACATAAAATGTTAAAAATATATTAAAATTTAGTGAATATTTTATTAAAAATTAATTTTTATTTATTGTCAATAATTTTTTTTATTTATGATGGGTTAGGGTCGTTTTGATCCTACAAAATTTTTTTTTGTGAAAGATTTTTTTAATCTATCTGTATAAACAAAAATGATATAAAAAAAGGAAAAGCCAGGGTAGTTTTTTAAACCGCGCAACGAAAATTCGTTGCAAAACAAGGAGGTTAAGATGAAACAATTGGTCAAACTTTTAATGGCATGTTTGTTGGCATGCATCTTTCTGATCCCACCAGCCTTTGCAGGCATTGGTGCTGATGGATCACTCTACTTAAAAGATGTCAATGCAGACAGACAAATTGGCTTGCAAGACATCATTTATCAGATGCAACTGCTTACTGGTCTACGTCAAATGAAATACGTATCTGAAGCAGATGCCAATGGTCAGATCGTGGTTGTCGCAGAAAGTGCCACAATTAAAGGCGTTGTGACTGAAGACACTGGCGATGCCGAGGTCTTCATTCCCATTGCTGACGCATTGATTGTCTGCGTGTCTGATTCTGGTGAACGATTTACCCAAAAATCGGCCAGAGATGGCAGCTTTCGATTTGAAGGCCTTCGACCTGGACAGCATGTCCTGGCAATCTCCCGACAAGGATATCAGGACAGCCGCATCAAGGTTGATGTTGAATCTGAAATGGTTGCCAGAATCAATGTTCGGTTGAAAAGAATGGAAAACTTTGATGGCAGAGTGGTCGGACATGTGATGACTCCCAAGTCTGATGGTCAATTGCGACCATTGCCTGGTGCGGATGTCACGATCTTCCCTGTTCCAGATGATTTACCCGAAAACCTCGCCACTGAAGATGCAGAAGGTTTGGAAAGCTCTGACAGACCATTCCGCAAAAGCCAGACTGATGAAGCAGGTGCCTATGCCCTGGATGAAATCCCTGAAGGTCGCTATTTTGTCATGGCCAGTAAAATTGGATTTCAGAAAGTACTGAGCATTGTCAGTGTTGTGGGCGGCAGTGAGAGTAAGCGCAATATGGTGCTTTTCCCTGAACCTTCAGAGGAGACTGGCGCGTTGATGGGCAAAGTGGTTGAAAAAGCACCCCATATCAGCAGTGGTGTGTGGGAAACTTTTTATCCGGTTTGGGGAGCTGAAGTCAGCCTGGTTATTATAAAAAATGGTGAAGTTGAAAAAGTCATTCAGTCTGTCAGGACCAATGAAAAAGGCCTGTTTTCTTTTGTGGATGTGCCTGTTGGTGAGTACACCCTGGGCGTTCGTCATGAAAAATTTGAAAATTATCATCAGCAAGTGGTGATCAAACCCGGGCAGAGCCATTCACTGCCTGTTATCAATCCAAATGGCGCTTTGATCGAATTTGGTGACAACGCTGACAACGCTGACAACAGTGACGAAAACCAATGGACAATGTCTGATCCAGCCCAATCCGCCTATGATTTACTTCATCTCATTCAAAATGTGGGTGCAGGATGCTTTTGCATTGATCCTTATATGAACTGGCATCAGGATATCCAGTTTATTCAGGTGGTTTTAAATCGTAAAGAATTACCAGACAAAGGAATTCTGGCCGGCCATGTGTTTACGATCAAAGGTGATGATAATACCAGTGCCCAAAAAGTTCCTATTCCTGGAGCCACTGTAGTTGCGATCCCCTATTTCCCATTTCCTACTTTGATGGCATCTGATGATACCAGTGCTTCGCCATCTTTTGCTCCCTTACCGGCTTTCAAAACTGAAACCAATGAAGCGGGCTATTATGAATTTCATGAGTTGCCAATGGGTTATCTGGTTGATGGTGCTGTTACATTTATTGTTGAGGTCCATGCACACGGATTTGTAAGTACCAAAGAAAAAGTTAATTTAATTCCAGGCGAACAGGTTGAAAAAAATATTGCTCTGAGACCTGAAAGTGGGGTTGTTGCAAGTTTGGGCGGTCATGTATATAATGGTGCTGTCAAATGTGATGATGGCGCTGGGGATGAAAAATGCCTGATGCCCATTGAACATGCGGATGTTGCTTTGTTCCCAATTACTGAAGATGGTGATCTGCTGCCTGCGATCAAAGGTGAACACGCAAAAACCGATCCTGAAGGTAAATATTTCTTTCCCAGACTGGCAGCCATTGAATATCAAATGATTGTCAATGCACAAAATTTTGGACCTTTTAAACAGATAATCAAGCTGCATTCAGGTGAAAACGAGCCCCTGGATATTTTTCTAAAACCACTTGAACAAGAATTGCGGGTCAAGGGGATTGTTCTGGCCCACACTGATGAATGCAGCAGTGATGGCAATTGTGACGTAAAACCCATTCCGGGTGCTATGGTTTTTGCCTATCCTGAACGTTCTGATACCACTATGCCAGGTAATTACGAAAAAACATATACTGACGAAAATGGTATCTTTCGCTTTTTTAATGTTCCTGAAGGCAACTACCTTGTGACTATTAGTGCACGTGGGTTTCAACAAATGGAAGATTCTGTTCATGTTCCGCCAGAGAGTGTACTTGATCTGGAATATTTCCTCGAACCTTTTACTGAACAGGGCCGGCTCAAAGGTCATGTATTTAATGGTGCCGCCAATTGTGCTGGCACAAACTGTATTATGAACGTACCGGGCGCAGAAATCCAACTGTTCCCACTGCTTTCAAATGATCCGGGTATAATGGTTGAACCTATGTTCAAAACTGTCACCAATGATCGCGGTTACTACATGTTCGACACAATTCCATCTGGAAAATATCAGATTATTGCGCATGCAGATATGTTTAAACCCTGGGAAGGATTTATCAGTATTCCACCAGGAGAAGAAGTCGTTCAGGATATCACATTGCTGCCTGCCAATAAAATCTCTGCATTAAAGGGCCATGTTTTTAGTGGTAATACTGCCATAGGGCAAATGTCTCCAGTTCCCAATGCATCGGTGATTCTGGTCTCAATGAAAAACAGCATATGGATTGCCCCCTTGCGGACAGAAACTGATGAGAATGGAGAATATTTGTTCAAGGAGGTGCCTTCTGGCGAATATCAATTGACAGTGCGTGCAGATCAATATCTACCCGCTGAAATTCATATCCATATCCCTGCCGGAGAAACAGTTGAAAAAGATATTTTTCTTGAAGAATTTATTGGCGAAGCCATGCTGAAAGGTATGGTTCGTGATGGTTCTGTTCGATGTGATACCAATGAAGAACGTTGTATTGTGCCGATTTCTGGCGCACACATTCAATTGTTCTTTTTACATGCAGATACCCCCGCCAATATTCCCAACCTGGAAACAATATCTGGTGAAGATGGCACTTACCAATTAACAGATATTCCCCTGGGTGAATATGCCATTAAAGTTCAGGCTGAAGGTTTTCAAGAACGAAAAGAACATATTGCCATCAAAGAACATGAGAATAAAAAAGATATTCTTTTATTCCCCATGACACCCATTGCCCATCTCAAAGGCCAGATCCTTGATGGTTTAGTGGATTGCGATATGGCGGATTGCATTATTCCAATCCCAAATGCTCGCATTGAATTGATTCCTGATCTGGGGATTGAAAATGTCCAACCATTTTACACTGAAAGCGACAAAGAAGGTCATTATGAATTCATGGATATCCCATCGGGGCGATATATCATTAATATTTTTGCAGAAAAATATCAAGAACGTACTGACAATATATTCATTGAGGAAGGTGAAACTCGCCGAAACTTTGAATTGATACCAGCCATGCAATGTGATGACAACACCCATTGTTCAAAAAGTGAGTTTTGTGCCAAACCCTTTGGTGAATGCGAGGGAGATGGCATGTGTCGGCCACGTCCAGAAGCATGTCCAGAATATTATGCCCCTGTCTGTGGGTGTGATGGTAAAACTTATGGCAATGAATGTGAGGCTGCTGGCAATGGAATCAATGTGCTTCACGAGGGAGAATGTCGTCCTGAGCCAGAATTCGGTACGCTCAAGGGCGTGATCCTGGATTCCGGAGATCGCCATACGTTCATTTCCGGAGCAGATATCTACCTGGTTCAACAATTGCCTCCCCAAATGTCATATCCACCTCAAGAATTTAAAGCCCAATCCAATGATGATGGCAGCTACGCCTTTGAAAAATTGCCGGTTGCCAGGTATTCAATGATTGTTCGTGCCTATGGCTACCAGGCCTGGAAAGGTGAAATTGAAATCATTCAAGATGAAACAACTGTCAAGGACATTTTGTTGGTTTCATTTTCAGCAGAAGCATCCTTAAAAGGAACAGTCAAAGGCGGTTCAGAAAACTGTGCCAACATTACTGATGCCACCAATGCCTGTTTAAGACCCATTGCAGATGCACTGGTTGTTCTAAGCCCATTCATTCTCACAACAGATGCAACAGACACAATGGACAACATGATCAGACCATTGGAAATCCGAACAGATGAAAATGGTAACTTTCACTTTGAAACACTCAAATCTGGTGCATATAAAATGACAGTGGAAGCTGCAGATTGGGCAATCTGGGAGCACCCAATAAAAATTCTTCCTGGCGAAGAAAACGAAATTGATATTGTCCTTGACAAGAAACCCGAATCCTCCAAGCTGATTGGTGTCGTAAGAAATGGTGCAGTGGATTGCGATCCCAATACAAGTGATTGTATTGTGGGCATTCCAGGAGCTATAGTGGTTCTCATTCCAGAAATCAATGATACCACAATTCAATCCTTAACCACTGAAACAGATGATTCAGGCCGGTTTATTTTTGAAAACCTGCCAATCATTCGATATACCCTGAAAATCGAAGCACAAGGATTTGAACCCTATAAAATGGAAATTGATCTGATGCCCGGCGAACATAATGAAATTATTGAACTAATGCCTGTCATGGGATGCAAAACCAACTCAGAATGTGGCTCAGATGCATTTTGTAAAAAACCGGTAGGCGCGTGTGATAAGGAGGAAGGCGTTTGCAGTCAACGACCTGATGCCTGTATCATGCTCTACGCTCCGGTGTGTGGATGCAACAACAGAACTTATGGCAATGGATGTATTGCAGATAGTTTTGGCATCAATATTTTGCATGAAGGAGAATGTCAGTCTGACATGGAATAATGCTTAATTTAGCGCATTCCCAATACGTATTTTCTGTTTGGGGATGCGCTTCCATCTCTGTTTCACATCACAAGAATTGAGGTCAAATGGGATCAGACCGAGTGTATTATGACCCCATTTGATCATGAAGATCTGTCCCCATCTTCCTCTTGACAATTGCTCTAATTTGTTTCAATATGATTAACCCTAGGCGGTCGAACAAGAGTGTCCTTTCGGTAATCGTGCTTGACTGATTGATTTATGAATATAGTACAATCCCGCTTGCTAACGCGCGCGACTTTGATTCGTTAAATTGCCTGGTAACAGAGCCGCGCGCGTTAGCAAGCGGGATTGTGATTATGCCACAAATCAAGCATGCTTAGGAATACTTTGAAAATAATATCCTCATTTCATAGATCGTACAAAAAAGCAAGGACGCGTAGAGACGCAGCATGCTACGTCTCTACAGTACATTTACCTCAAAACGTACAATATCAATAATGGGGAAGTTATTTTTAGAGCATTCCTTACCAGAAAGACACTCCATCCTTTGATAATCAAGAAAAGGCATAAATAAATGGCAAAAAAACAATTTATCGATTTAAGTATATCCATCGAACCAGAATTACCCAGCGATCCCCCCATGATGATTCCATCAATAGATTACGTGGATCACGCCCAAGGGGCAGATCAAATGACATCCTTTTTTCCGGGTCTTAAAAAAGAGCAACTTCCGGATGGGCTGGGCTGGGCTCTGGAATTTATCAAACTGACTACCCATTCAGGCACGCACCTGGATGCTCCCTATCATTATCATCCCAAAATGGATAAAGGCCAGCCAGCATCCTGCATTGATGAAATCCCCCTTTCCTGGTGTTACAATGATGGCGTGTTGTTGGATTTTCGCCACAAGTCCGATGGTGAACGAATTACAGCAAAGGATGTTCAAAAAGAACTGAGTCGCATTGATTACCAGCTGAAACCATTGGATATTGTCTTGATCCAGACAGGCGCTGATGAATACTGGGGAAAACCCGATTATTTGTTCAAGGGTGCGGGCATGGATCGAGAAAGCACTTTGTTTTTATTGGAACAAGGGATTCGTGTGGTGGGTATTGACGCCTGGAGTTGGGATCGACCATTGCCTTATCTGGCACAAGAATTCCAAAAAAATGGTGATCCAAAAGTAATCTGGGAAGCCCATTTTGCTGGTATTGAGATCGGTTACTGTCATATGGAAAAAATGGCGAACCTGTCTCAAATTAATCAACCCCATGGGTTTACGATTGTTTGTTTTCCCATTAAAATCAAAGGCGCCAGTGCAGGATGGGTTCGTCCTGTGGCAATTCTGGAAAAGGAGTAAACAGATGCAAAAACTGATCATTACAGCCGCTATTACAGGTGCAGCAACTGTACCTTCCTTAACACCCTACTTACCCATTACACCTGAAGAAATTGCGAATTCAGCAATCGATGCTGCAAATGCAGGTGCTGCCATTGTTCATATTCATGCCAGACGTCCTGATGATGGTTTTCCATCATCAGATCCAGCTTTGTTTAAAGAGATTGTCCAACGCATTCGAGATCAATCCAATGCAATCATTTGCATTACCACTGGTGGGTCCACATTGATGACCATTGAAGAACGTACTGCTGTGATTCCTGTCTTACGTCCGGAAATGTGTTCGTTTAATCTGGGATCCATTAATTTTGCACTTCACAAATCTCTTCCATCTATCACAACCTTTAAGTATGACTGGGAAAAAGCATATCTTGAAAAAAGTAAAGATTTTATTTTCAAGAATACTTTTAAAGATTTCGAACATCTTTGCCGCATTGTTCAGGAAACAAAGACCAAACCCGAGCTAGAAATATACGATGTGGGACATCTATACAATCTGGATCATATTGTCAGTGAAGGGATGATTTCCCCCCCATTTCATCTTCAGTTTGTGATGGGCGTTTTGGGCGGCATTCGGGGGAATCCTGAAGATTTAACCTTTCTTCACACCAAGGCCAAAGTTCTTTTTGGCAAAAATAATTTTACCTGGTCGGTTATTGGTGTTGGGGCCTCAGAGATTAACCTGTCAACAATGGCCATTCATATGGGCGGGCATGTGCGTGTAGGGCTTGAAGACAATATTTATATCAAAAAAGGAGTTCTGGCAAAAAGTAATGCTGAACTGGTTCAAAAAATTGTGGACTTAGCACATATGCTGAACCGGAATATTGCCACACCTGATGACGCACGATCCATGTTAAATATCCGGGTGGATTGATATCGGGCGTATGTACAAGTTATTAAGGAAAAAACAATAATACATTAAAAAACAAGGAGTTACTGTGAAGAACCATAGATATATCATTGGAATAGATTTGGGTACAACCAATTCAGCCGTGTCGTATGTGGATTTATCCGACGAATCCATAGCAAAACCTCAAATACAAATATTTCGTATTCCTCAGGTGACTGCACCTGGTGAAATATCACGTTTGTCTGTATTGCCATCATTTTTGTATATCGCTGGTGAATACGATATTGATATTGAATCAACACGTTTGCCCTGGAAAGACAATTCCACCAAGGTGACTGGTGCATATGCTCGGGATCATGGGAAAAAAGTGCCCAAACGATTGGTGTTATCAGCAAAGAGCTGGCTGTGTCATGACAAAGTGGATCGTAAATCTCCTGTTTTGCCCTGGGGAAGTGATCAAAGTGTTCGGAAAGTTTCACCAGTTGATGCATCAGCCGCATATCTCAATCATATTCGGATGGCATGGAATGAACGAATGGGTGATGATGAAGACTCCTGGCTGGAAAATCAAATGGTGATTGTTACAGTTCCTGCCTCATTTGATGAAGTGGCCCGGGATCTAACTATTGAATCCGCCCGAATGGCTGGCATTCCCAATGTCATTTTACTTGAAGAACCGCTTGCTGCATTTTACAGTTGGTTGGGACGCCATGAAAATGAATGGCAAAAACTGGTTTCTACCGGCAATCTCATTCTTGTGTGTGATGTTGGTGGAGGCACAACAGACTTTACATTAATCTCTTTACAAGAAATTGATGGAAATCAACGATTTGAAAGACTTGCTGTGGGAGACCATCTTATTCTGGGGGGTGATAATATAGATTTGGCGCTGGCACGATATGTCGCAGAAAAAATGCAAGGGACATCAGGGAAACAATTGAGTCTTGATCGATGGCAAGCCCTTTGCCATCAAAGTAGAGAGGCCAAGGAATCCATTTTATCTGACGCAGCAGAATCAAAAACAATAACACTTATTGGTGAAGGACGTAGTCTTATCGCAGACACATTATCTGCAAAACTGGATAAAACTGAAATTGAAACAATTGTCCTGGATGGTTTTTTTCCGGTAATCAATCAAACAGATTTGCAATCAATGTCAGAAAAACAAAAGCGAAAAGGCATTACCGAGTTTGGCCTGCCATACGAACAAGAACCCGCAATCACCAAACATTTATGTCAGTTTCTGGCCCAACATCAATCCAGCTTGCCCAACTTTGACCCAACCCACCAAATGTGTCAACCAGATGTTGTTTTGTTCAATGGCGGATCCTTGAAACCAAAATGGATACAGAATCGAATATGCTGCGCAATTCAATCCTGGTCGCAATCAAAACAAGAACCAGAGATATTGAAAAACCCTGAACCATTCCTGGCAGTTGCAGTTGGAGCTGCCTACTATGGTCTGGTCAAAATGGGGCATGGTATTCGCGTGGGAAGCGGTAGTGCCAGGTCGTATTATCTTGGAATTGAAACACAACAGGGTAAGCAGGCCATGTGTATTGTTGAACGTGGACAGGAGGAAGGAAGTGAACGTTTGTTTGAAGATCACACCTTTGAGGTATTGGCCAACCAGCCTGTTCGTTTTGATTTGTTCAGCTCCAGCTACCGGTCTGGCGATACTGCTGGAACCCTTTTTAATGTGGATGATTCTTTTTCGTTGCTCCCACCACTTCAAACAGTCATACAATATGGTAAGCGAGGCAATCAACAGCGGCTGCCAGTTCTTATTGAAACCCAATATTCTGAACTGGGTGCGCTGTCTATCTGGTGCAAATCCAGGCAGACAGATCACAGATGGCAATTACGATTTGAATTGCGCGATAAAATCAAACAACATGAAGTTTTGGCGTTGGAAACTCTGGAAGAGTCTCAAATAGAACAGGTTCGTGTTGCTATCGGCAAAGTCTTTTCAGACAAACTTGAAAAACCCCCTGAAAAACTCATCCAGACCATCAGTGAATTAATAGACCGACCCAAAGAGGATTGGCCCTTGAGTTTGCTTCGTGAAATCGTTGATCTGATGCTAGCACTCAAAAAGCAACGAAAAATCAGTCCTCAGCATGAGAGCCGATGGCTCAATCTGACAGGCTTTGCCATTCGTCCGGGATTTGGTGATCCATTGGATGAGCATCGCATTGCGCAACTCTGGAAATTATTTAAGCCCGGTCCGCAAAACCCTAGAAACCCACAGGTCTTGACTGAATGGTGGATTTTTTGGCGACGAATCAGCGGCGGGTTGACAGCCGGGCAGCAACGTCAGTTTATCCAAGACCTGAAACCGCTGTTTAAAAGTAAAAAAAGTGCCAGCCGAAAAATTCTGCCTCAAGAGCGTGTCGAGTTATGGATGGCAATTGCCAATCTTGAACGTTTGAGCAGTGACGACAAAATTGACTGGGTTAATCGTCTGATTGATGAAATGACCCCAAAAAAAGCAAAACAGCAGCATTGGTGGGCTTTATCCCGATTGTGTGCAAGAGAGTTACTATATGGTTCCATTGACAGGGTCATTCATAAAGAAAAAGTAAAGCAATGGATTCAATGGATAATGACCCAGGAATGGAAAAATATAAAACCTGTTTGTGCGGCTATGGCACAAATGGCACGAAAAACTGGTGATAAAAAGCGGGATTTTGATGAATCTTTTCAAAATAGTATTCTTTCATGGATGTCTTCTAAGGGGGCTGAAAAGCATCAAATTAAATATGTATCCCAAATTATCGCTGTTTCACAACACGAAGAGAAAATGATTTTTGGTGAGTCTTTACCATCAGGATTGCAGCTTCGGGCTGGCGTATGAGCAAGGGGATTTGTTTTGGATGCTCTGATGGTTCAGGAGTTGCTTTTACTTAACCCAAAATACCCCAGAATTTTGGACACAACACGTTTAGGAATTTCTGTATTTTCTTTCTGATTTGTATCAATATTTGTCAGGATAGAGTTTGTCATTTGTTTGCGCTGTGTCAGGATTTCGCCTAATAAGTTTGAAATCTCGGGTTGCGCCGCTATAAGGGGAGCAATATCATCCTTGCTGATTTCTAAAAGATGTGTTTCTGTTAAAGAAATCACATTGGCACTTCTGGGTTCACCAGTTAAAAGCGCCATTTCTCCAAAAATATTTTCAGCTCCCAATCGGCCCACCTCCACATTCTTATTATTTTCAACATTAATCGTAATAGACACAACGCCCTCAACAATGATAAACAGTGATTCTCCATCATCACCCTGCCTTACAATCATATGGCCCGGACGATAATGATGATGTCTAAAGCGTTGAATAATAAAACTGCGATCAACTTCAGAAAAAGGCTTAAACAATTCAATATCTTTTAATAAATTATTGGATAGTGTTGTTTCATCTTCTTCAATGGGAACATCGTTGGTCATGTAAATCCTGTGACGTCGCATGGCCAGGTGAATGTTTGCACGTTTCAGATGAATAAATACCCGGGTCCAGACGATTTCTTCAATTTGATTTTTGATGGCATATTGATCTGAACTATAAAACACGCCATAGATTGTGGAAAATTCGGTTGTGCCTTTGAATCGTACAAATGGTGGTGGATCATTATTAATTTCTTTGACTGACAATAATGCATCCAGGATTATTTTTTTTACACGATCTGGAGCATGTGATGGGTCTATATGTATAATAAAATGATTTTCATAATCCATATGTGGAAAACAATAATTGGTGATTTCATTATCAGAAACAATACTGTTGGGGACATGTCGGACACTGTTGTCTCGTGATCGCATTCGGGTGGTTCGCCAGCTGATATCCAATACCTGTCCTTCTGAAAAATCACCGATTTTGACCCAATCACCTGTTCTAAAAGGACGTTCAATATTCAATGCAATGCCTGAAAAGATATTTGAAATGTTCATTTGAACAGCCAGGCCGATAATCATTGCAAAAACACCTGATGTTGCCAGCAATCCAGTAATACGTTCACCAAAAACAAATGCAATAATGCCAAAAATGGACAAAAGAAAAATAATGAACGCCACAAAACGTTTGACAACTGTTGGTATTTTTCGGTGTGCTTTCCTTTCCAGTGGATTCCATATAAATCGATTGATTGATACATTTAAACACCAGGCCGGCAGCAACCACCACATAGTATCAAAAAACAGTTTTACCAACCGAACATTTTCCAGGCTTGTTTTTTCGATTAACGTATTTAAAAGCATAATTTCACAGGTCAACAGCATTAAGAAACCAACAATGGTTTGTATGAACCAAATTGTATTTGAATAGGAATGAAATAGTATTTGTTTCCGGATGATCACTGTTAAAAAAACAATGATAATCGTGCTTACTATGAGTAATTTAATTGAAAAACCACCTGGAAAGAGTTCATTTAATTGAGTGAGCCCAAATTTAGAGCGTTTGATTCGAACTCCCAGATTAAATTGAGAATATGTTATCAATCCGCTATTGATATCCAGGTATTCTGGTGCGCCTAAGGCACTTTCCTGTGAACTGCTCTGAAAAAATTGTACCTGATCAGCCATCCACCCATAAGATGGATTGATAACATTACCGGTATTGAGTTGCGCAAGCAATGCATTCTGATTATTCATTTCCATACCAATCATATCAACAACATAGATGAGATGGTTTCTGTTGAGGGATTCGTGATGAAAACTAAGGCCCAACAAGTGCTGTCCAAAGGAAAGCTTATAGGGCAAAAAATCCGCTTTAAACCGACCTTTAAGATGGTACAAATGATACTTTGCGCCATCATCAGTTATCGTCTCCTTAACCTTTTTCATCATAAAAGGGACAGATACATTTTTAAATACAATCTCTTCTGTATTGAGATCGCCTTTGAAACGAAACCATAAATAACAGTCAATAGAAAACAATAAAGCGCGAATATTGATATCAGATATTTCATTTATTTTCATCCCTGTGTACACGACACGTGTTTGGGTCAGACGCTGATTGTCAAGAGAGATTGCATTGTTTTTTTTAGAAGAATGCACCTGGTTTGCACTTTCAGCCTGTAATTGATTCATTGCAGAAATAATGCGGCCCTGTTTATATACCCCCACAGATACTGGTTTCGGACAATCACCATGCCCATTAAAATAGTTATAGCCTGTGATGCCATTAATAGACTTATCAATGCTTGATATTTGGGCAAGAGCATCCCTGAGCGCCTGTCGTTCTTCATTTATGGGCAATCGACTGTTTATATCAATTGTTCTCGTAAGGACTTCATAAAGCACCTTGGTGGTGTCATAGGCAAAGGCTGCATGCCATCCGGGTTCCTTAGAAAATGCTTGAATATAATCATTGCGGAATTGCTGACCTTGTTCACTGGCAGTATCATAAATAATTGGTGTAATAACATAGATACCATTGGTGTAAAATCCGGGCTGTTGTTGTTCGGCGGGAAGATGGTCAAAGCCTTTTTGAAAAGATTGTGATGCAAAAGCATCCGGGGTAATCACCGGAATAGATATTTGCCTGTCTTTAAGCATTTGTACCAGCCTCACACCTTCCCTGGCATGCATTGCAAGAAAGAGGATGCCATCACTTTTTTGAATTGGAAGCTGATCAATCATAGTAGATAGGATCTGATCCTGGTGGGGATTATTGACTTGAATTGATTGCTTGAAAGAGATTTTCACTCCCAATCGTTTGCATTCTTTTTCAAATACCTGGCCAAGATAGGCGCCATATTCAAGATCTTCATGAATAATACTGACATGTTTTTTCTTGAGTACTTTTTTTACATACACAGCTAAAAATTGACTTTGAAGATAATCATTGAATATTGTTCTAAAATACCAATCATTATTGCGCGTTACATTAATATTAGTTGATGCTGGTGAGATTGCCGGAATACCAAACTGTTTATAAATTTGACCCGCACGAATTGAGCATGAACTATAATGATGGCCAATGACAGCCACATGGCGATTTTGTTGTGCTATTTGCCGGGCAATATCATGTGCTTTATCAGCATTGTTCTGATCATCAAACGTCTCAAAGACAATTGGGACAGACTTGTTCGTTGTCAGATGTTTTTGAAATAGCTGAATTCCCTGTACAAAGGATTGTCCATTGACCGCATATTTCCCTGACATGGGGCCTATGACAGCAATCCTGATACCATCCTTATTGGGTGTATGATGCAAAATTAAATTCATCATCAGGATGATAACCAGTAAGCCAGTCACAATTGCAATAAAGCGTTTAAGTTTCATTCGGATACCTTGAATATAAGGAAGTGATACAAATAATTAAGAATACCATAATTCTTTTCTGATGTCAAAGTCGTGGAATGGCATTTAAATAGGTTTTTTATTAAAATCAGTGGAAAGTTTTCGGGATGGGAAAATGACAACACTGACATTTCAAGGGATGGATAATGTGAGAAATTTTGTGCCATTTATGAGCGGAGCAAAAAATGCTCATAAAAGCCCTTTTGAATTAGCAGGCGGGGAAGTTTTTGGTTTGTCTTGGATTCAAACGATGAATGTGCATAATGCATTCTTATTTACATCAATGTTTTTTGTAAAATACCAACATTTATAGACCTATGCGAACTGAAATATGAAGGTTGGCAAAATTTACTCAATCGTTGCCAATACTTAAATATTGAAGTGTTTTGTAGGCAATATTCTTAAATGCTGGTGCAGCCACCTGTCCGCCATAATAACCTTTTGCGGGTTCATCCACAACCACAAGAATTGCAATTTTGGGTTGTTTTGCAGGAACAAATCCTAAAAAAGAAGCAATATACAAATTGCGGGCATAAGTACCATCAGATTTAAGCTTTCTAGAAGTGCCTGTTTTGCCACACACCTGATAATGGTCCAGAGATGCTTTATAGCCAGTACCTTTCTGTTCAACAACAGTGGTCATAATTTCGCGCGTTTGCCAGGCTGTTTCTTCAGAAATAACCCGCCGAATCTTTTGGGGTTCTTGTGTATGAATGAGATTGCCATCAGCACTCAGTACCTGTTTTACCAGGAAAGGTTTAACCAGTATCCCGTCATTTGCAATCACACTGACAGCAGTCAATAACTGGATACCAGACACAGAAATGCCGTGCCCAAAACAAATAGCGCCCTGATCAAGAGGCGTCCACATGGGATATTTCATCAGGCTGCCGGTAGCTTCAGCAGGGCAGTCAATATCGGTCTTGCTACCAAAACCAAAAAGGGTCAACATTTTGTAAAGGTATTTGGGACCTAGCTTTTCACCAATCTTTACAATCCCAATGTTGCTTGAATGCTTGATTATTTGTTGCAATGACAGCCAATCATGAGGTTGAGAGTCGTGGATCGTATTGCGGCCAATGTTATAAGCACCATTTTCACAATAAAAAATGCTATTGGGTTCACATAAACCAGATTCCAGTGCAGCGGCAGCGATGAAGACCTTCATTGTGGATCCGGGTTCAAATGTATCTGTAACAGCTTTGTTTCGCCATCGTGATGGTTTGTATGTATTGAAAACATTTGGATTGAATGTGGGATAATGGGCCATGGAAAGCACTTCACCTGTTTTAGGATTCATTACAATGGCGTAAGCAGCTTTGGCATCATATTCGACCACAGTCTTTTTTAGAATGGTTTCACAAAAATATTGTATTTTCTGATCAATAGTTAAGACAATGTGGCTTCCAATATTTTGATTTTCTAAACCATCAATGGACATAAAGCTGCGTCCAAAGGCATCGCGTTTTGTTTCTGTGACAAATTGTTTTCCAGCCAGGGTGCTATTGTAGAAATATTCAAGACCTTCCAGGCCATTTCCATCAATGCCAGTAAATCCAATTACTTGAGATGCCAGTGTTTTATTAGGATAAGCACGTCCAGGCTCGGGGACAACATGAATGCCTGATATATTGAGGTGTTTGATTGCAGTGGCTTGAAATGGAGCAATCAACCTTTTGATCCATACAAACTGTCTATCCTTTGAAAATTTCCGAAAGAGTTTTTCTTTAGAAATCTTTAAAATACTTGCCATTTTTTTCGCAGTCTCTTTTTTGTTCCGAATCTGGGTGGGATGGACAAACACTGAATGACTGTCTATGGTAACAGCCATTTCATGTAAGTGACGATCGTATATTATCCCGCGTTTTGCAGGTGATCGATGATATTTGATATATTGTTTGGAGGCTTCCTGGGATAGCCAGTCTTTTTTATAGATTTGAATATAAAATGCGCGGAAAAAAATAATCAAAAAGCATCCTGCGAAAACCAATGCAATCCAACGCATGCGGCGTTTCATCTGACGATAATGAATATGACTTCCGGTAAAATTGGCAGAATACTGATTTGCATGATCAAACATGCGCTGGATACTATCGATTTTTGAATTATCGGTTTCTTTGTTATGATATAGTTTCAAAATCTGTAATTAAATCCTTATAATAAATATTCATCTTTTGAATAAATAATTCCCCCAAATACCGGAGAAAAGGTGTTTACTTGAATATCAAGGATGCCTTACAATTTAATGCTTCTATCCTTTAATAACTGTTGAAGCTTTTCTTTAGCAATACGCTCATTTTCTGCTTGTTTTAAGGCATCTTGTGCTTGCTGTAAGGCATCTTGTGCTTGCTGTAAGGCAACTTCCTTTCCTTTTCGTTCTTGTTCTGCAATTTTTAACGCCGATTCCCTGGCTTTTCTTTCCTTTTGCAAATCAATGGCAACAAACGATTGATAAATCGGATCAGTGATCAGGTTTACTGGATCTGGCCGTGCATAAATATCACTTTCTCTGAATTGAAAGCCTGGGAGTACAGTGGAACGAATTATTCCATTTTGAGGTTTAATTAAGTTATAACCGCCATTGGTATTCAGACTATAAAATAAAGTCTGGTCTTTTTTATAGTCAATAATATAATACTCTTTGACTTTTCCCTGGCTGTACTCTCTTTTTTTGTCTATGGTATCTCTATCGATATA
>Ga0272440_1000608_pt1 | contig 30130 bp, 23 predicted proteins | sample SSMMMBAug17_FD_192440 | JGI IMG/M metagenome (GOLD analysis project Ga0272440, IMG submission 192440) | Marine sediment archaeal communities from Little Sippewissett salt marsh, Falmouth, MA, United States - SSM-MMB-Aug17 | ecosystem: Environmental > Aquatic > Marine > Wetlands > Sediment ... | reverse complement strand
ATATAATATATGATAAAGATTTAATCAATATTATTTATGACTATATTATATTTATAAAAAATCTTGATTCAAGTTTTTGAATTTATTTTGGTTGAACATTAACATTGCTTTAGAGCAAAATGTTAGGGGTGGAGGCAGTGGTCGGGCAGTGGACAGTGGACGCAGTGGACGCAGTGGACGCAGTGGACAAAGTGGACTTAAAAAAATTATTAAAATCCACTTTGTCCACTTTGTCCACTGCGTCCACTTTGTCCACTTTGTCCACTTTGTCCACTTTGTCCACTGCGTCCACTTTGTCCACTGCGTCCACTTTGTCCACTGCGTCCACTGTAAAAAAAAGAAAATTCAACAGCATTGGGAACATATGGAGATACATGAGGTTACAAGAGGAATAGGGCGTTGCAAGGTTTCAATGCCCAAATATTACTTTTTTTTACTATTTTGAATACTGCCAAATCTTTTATTTTCAAAGCCTTTTTGATTGACTATATCAAATATTTATTGCATATCTATTAATATCATAGATTTTGTCATAAAGATTTTGGAACTATTATTAAAAATTTGAAAAAAATAAAACTCGTTCTAACAGATTTTGTGGTGGGTAATCATATCTCAGGATGGCTTAAATTCATAGTCTGGAGTCCCAAATCTTTAGATTTGGGCGTCAAAAAAAAACAAATGAAAGATAACACTGACGCCCAAATCTAAAGATTTGGGACTCCAGTCAAGGAATTTATGAAGTATTAGAATTATTGACTCACCGCAAAATCCATTAGAATAAGAAATATTCATCGTACTAACTGATTTTGAGGTGGGATAGTTATATCTTAGGAAAGCTTAAATTCATAGTCTGGAGTACCAAATCTTTAGATTTGGGTGTCAAAAAAAACAAATGAAAGATAACACTGACGCCCAAATTTAAAGATTTGGGACTCCAGTCAAGGAATTTATGAAGTATTAGAATTATTGACTCACCACAAAATCCATTAGAATAAGAAATAAAATATAAAAATAAAAGGAATAAAGAATAATTATGTTATCAAAAATTCATGAAATGATGTTTAATATGCAATATGATGAAATGATTTCATCTCTTCATGGTTTTGTTATAGAAGAACCAAAAGCATATACATATCCTTTAATAAAAAAATGGATAAAACATCGTTATTATGATTTATTTCTAAAAAAACTTGAAAAAGATTCAGGTATTAGAAATAACGTTCAAAATAAATTATTTTTAAAAATAATAAAAAGCTTTTTAGTACAGGACAAATTTTCTTTAAGACAAAAACTCGCTAATAAATATATAATGGATACTGAAAATGTTAATTTAGATTTAACTGGTCCTGATGTTGACTTGCCAGATCTTTCTCATATGACATTAATATTTTGCCCGGGGCTTTTAACAACTCTTGTTCCTGTAATGGCATATAGGCAAGAATTTGAATATTTTCAAAATAAATATAATCTTAATATTCTTCAATCAGATTCTCATCCTGTTAGAAGTTGTGAAGACAATACACAAGATATTTTTGATGCAATAGTTCATGGAGTTGGAAGAGATGCAAAGGGTAAAATTATTCCAATGAAACAAAGGAAACCGCCACAAGGAGATATAATATTTGTTGGTTATTCTAAAGGCGGACCTGATATCTTTACGTTTCTTGTTAAATACCCTGAATTTGCTGAAAGAACAAAAGCTATAATAACATTTGCAGGTGCAAATATTGGATCACCTTCAGCTGATATGTTTTATGACTTACTGACAAAAATATCATTTATCCCTACAAAAGAAATAGAAGCCTTAATTGTGAAAATAATGACTCCTGTTATTCCTATAAATATGCTTAGAAAAATTAAACAAAAAGATATCCCTGGGGCAATTGAAAGTTTAACTACAAAAAGAAATCAGAAATTTTGGAAAGAGTATGGCGATTTTATTGACAGTATGAATATTCCAATTTTTACAATCTCAGCAGGGACTACAATTTATGAAGTCCCTTACTTTCAAGCACAAAGCAAATGGTTATTAAATAACTTTGATGAACGAAATGATATGCAGGTTTTATATGAAGATTCTCTTGTACCATTAAAAATGGGAATTCCAACTGGATACCTTCATCTTCATCATTGGGATATTGCATATCAAGAATTTCCATCTCATACAAAACTTTTTTCAAACAAAGTTAGACATTGCTTTCCACGTCTTCATATGTTTGAATCTTTACTGGAACTATTATATGAACTTGGAATTTTTGATTTGAAATAATAAAGGGCTTTAGTTAAAATGATTAGTTATAATGATAAATTTACATTATCTCACTATACACAACTTTTAAAATCAGATCTTTTACAAAAAGAAGATACAGAATTTTTATATGAAGTTATTAAGAATGAGCCAGATAAAGATAAATGGGCAATTTTTATAAATTACCTGTTGCTGACATCAGGAATTGGGTTTTTATTAACAGGTATTATATTCTTTTTTGCATACAATTGGGATAAATTACATTATTTTCTAAAATTTGGAATAATTCAATCAGGAATTGTACTATTTGCTGTTATTTCAATCTTAACAGTAAACAACATTGTTTTAAGCAATATCTGTTTATTATCATCATCAATAATTTTTGGAATATTTTTAGCTGTTTTTGGTCAAACATACCAGACTGGTGCTGATTCTTATCAATTATTTTTAACATGGGGTATTTTTATAATACCCTGGGTAATTTTCGCTAACTTTATTCCCTTATGGCTGTTATTTGTTGTCTTGGTAAATATTTCAACAATTTTTTATTATAAACAAATTATAAACCCATCATATGGTGATCCTCAAACTGTTTTATTTTTAACTCTTTTTTCAATCAATTTTATATTTTTACTTTTATTTGAATACGCTCATTTTAAAAGGCTTAAATGGTTAAAAGCTTATTGGTTTGCAAGCCTTATCTTAATAATGATATTAATAAACTTAATGATTCCCACCATAATGTCTATTTTTATTGATCATTCTTATGAAAAAGAACCATTATTTTTTTATGCAAATATAATATATACTTTTATAATTATTTTATCTTTGCTATATTATCATTTAATTCGAAAGGATTTATTTCAAATAGCATGCTGTATTCTAAGCACTCTTGTTGTAATTACCTGTGTAATTTCAAATTTTCTTGAACTAAATGATGAAATATCATGGCTGATTATTGCAGTTTTAATAATTGGACAGTCAGCACTTGCAGTAAAATGGTTACAGTTTCAATCAAAAAAATAAAAATTTATCAAACATATAATACAAGGAGTTATATTATGAAGACTAAAAATAAACTTATTATTGGCTTTTCAGGTGTTTTTGTTTTATTAGTCAGCTTTTGGTTTTTATGGAATTATATGATTCCAACACAGGATATAAAGAAAAGAATTAAGGATATGAGAGCCGATGCGTCAGGTCTTGAAAGAGTTATTACTCATACCCTTTACGATGGAACTAAAGAGAGCTGGAATTGCAAAACAAAAATTTATCCATTCCCCTCAGAATATGGTGCAGGAGCTGCTTTTTCTTTTATTGACAATAATGGCAAAAAAATAATATTAGGACCTGGATGGAAAATTGTCGAAAAATAGGATTAAAATTATGATCAATCAAAAAAACTCAAATTTAATAAAAGAAAAAAACTTTATGCAGGCTGTAAAGTTTTTTATAAAAAAAGACTTTTTAAAATCTATTCATTTTTATTCAAAGGCTTTAAAATTAATTCCCGGTAATGAAATAATTTATTATAATAGAGGAATTGCATACTATTTTAACAAGGAATATGATTCTGCAATAGATGATTATTCAAAGGCAATAAGATTAAATAATTCATATGATAAGGCTTTTAATAACAGAGGGCTGGTATATTTTGAAAAAGGTGATTATGAAAAAGCTCTTGAAGACTATAAAAGTGCAATAAAGATTAATCCTGACCTTGATAAAGCTCATTATAACCTTGGACTTTTGTATTATAAAAATGGAGATGATAAACAATCTTTAGCTTTTTATGCAAAAGCAGTTAAGATTAATAAAGAATATGATAAAGCGTATTATAATCTGGGTGTAAGCTTTTATGAAAAAGGCGAATTTATGAATTCAGTGAGAAATTATACTCGTGCTATTGCATGCAATCCTGAATTTGAAAAGGCATTTTATAATAGAGGAGTTGTTTATAATGATATGGGGCAGTATTCTGAAGCATTTAAAGATTATTCAAGCGCAATTAATGTTAAAAAGGATTATGATAAAGCATATAATAATCGCGGGATTCTTTTATATGACGCAGGAAGACATGAACTTGCATTAAAGGATTTTAGTAAAGCTGTTGAAATAAATGATAAAGACAGCAATTCAAGATATAACAGGGGACTTGCTTATTCAGATCAGGGAAATATTGATGATGCTTTTATTGATTTTTGTGAAGCTATAAAAATCGAACCTAAAAATTCAAAAATAAAAAGAGTCTTTCAAAACTTTACAAATGCAAAGGTAGGAAAAAGAGAAAAGAAAACTATGGGGCTGTCATTTTTCTTTGTTGGCGGCAGCCGGAAATATATGTTAAAAGATGCTAAAAGTGTTAATTTTAAAGGGGACAGTCAAATTGATATATATAACCGCGCTATAATTTATTACAGTAGAAGTGAGGATAAACAATCTATTAAAAATTATAATAATGCACTAAAAAAAATGCCGGATGATTATAGAATATATAACAACAGAGGAGCTGTTTATTTTAGTTTAGGACATTTTGAAAGAGCTTGTCAGGATTTTTCTAGGGCAATAACTATTAATCCAAAGGATTTTTATTCTATATTTAATAGAGGGCTTGCAAGAGCTAATCTAAAAAAAACAGAGCTGGCATTACAAGATTTTTTAAAATCAAATGAATTAAAGGCAAATAATCCTACAATTCTTTATAACATTGGTCTTGCATGCTACTTATTAAACAAAGATAAACAGGCTATTAAGTACCTGACTAAAGCAATAAAAATAAATCCTGATCACAGCTATAGAGCATTAAATAATAGAGGTTTAATTTATTATAATATTGGAGAAATTGATCAGGCTATTCGAAACTATACAGAATCAATAAAGGTTGATTCAAACTGGGCAAAGCAATATTACAACAGAGGAATAGCATATGCAAAAAATGGTGAATTAAATAAATCAATGAAAGATTTTGTAAGTGCTATTAAATTACCTAAACAAGATGAATCTGAAAAATTCTGCCTTGTATTTGGATTTTTAAAAAATAAATAAAAATTCAGAAAGGAATTATTACAATGTATATTGTAAAAGCAAAAGAAATGCAGGAAATAGATAAACAAACCATAAATACTTTTGGCCTTCCAGGTCTTGTCTTAATGGAAAACGCAGGCAGAAGCGCAGTTGAATATTTTATGGAAACTTTTATTGATATTAAACATAAAAAAGTAGCTATTATTGCGGGAAGAGGAAATAATGGAGGTGATGGTTTTGTTATTGCGAGGTATCTTTTTTCAAAAAATATTGATGTTAAAATCTATCTTTGCTGCAGTGAAGATGTTGTAAAAGGTGATGCCAAAACAAATTTAAATCTTTGCTATAACATGGGAGTAGAAATTATTGAGCTTTTTGATCAGGAAAAATTTGAAGAATATGAATTATCAATGGCTCATAGAAATATATGGATTGATGCTCTTCTTGGAACAGGCCTTAAGTCAGAAGTAAAAGGCTATTATAAATACATAATCGATTATGTTAACAGTTTAAAAAAGCCTGTTTTTTCTGTTGATATTCCATCTGGTTTGAATGCTGATACAGGAAAAATTTGTGGAAGCGCAATAATGGCAAAAGCAACTATTACATTTGGACTGGCAAAAATTGGACTTGTTGTTTATCCCGGAGCATCTTATGTCGGAAGTTTAAAGATTGCAGATATAGGTATTCCTCCAAAAATTGTCGAGACATTAAATCCTAAACAAAATCTACTTACTGAAGATATGATAAAATCTTATATAAAGCCCCGCATTCCTGAGGCTCATAAAGGTACAACAGGCCATATTATGGTGATTGCAGGTTCTAAAGGTAAAACTGGGGCAGCAGCAATGACTGCAATGTCAGCTATGAGATCAGGTGCGGGTCTTGTAACTTTAGGTATTGCCGAAAGCATAAATAATATAATGGAAACTCAAGTTCTTGAAGCTATGACTCTTCCATTGTCAGAAAATGAATCCGGTTTTTTAAGCATGGATGCATTTGAAGATATTATGGTTAACCTGGATAATAAAAAATGCCTTGCTTTAGGTCCGGGACTTGGTATGTCAGAAGAAACCGGAAAACTAGTAAGAAAATTAATTCAAGAAGTAAATATCCCAATTGTATTAGATGCAGATGGTATTAACCATTTAGAAAGACATACAGAAATTCTACATTCAATAAAAGCACCTATGATATTAACACCGCACCCTGGTGAATTGGCAAGACTGTTAGATATGTCAGTTTCTGATCTTTTAGAAGATAGAATAACAATAGTTAAAGAATTTACTGAAGAATTTAAGGTTCATCTTGTTTTAAAAGGTGCAAAATCAGTTATTGGCCATCCATATCAATCAGTTTATATAAACCCAACTGGAAACAGCGGTATGGCATCTGGAGGTATGGGTGATGTTCTTACTGGAATTATCGCAAGCTTTATTGGTCAAGGTTATCCTTTAGAATTTGCAATAAGAACTGCTGTTTATATTCATGGTATGGCAGGTGATATTCTTGAAGTTGAAAAAGGAGTATTTGGATATCTGGCTTCTGATATTATGCTAATTTTACCAAAGGTTATAAACAAATTTTCTAAAAATTGATCGCATAGATCGTATGTAGGGAATATTTGATGTTAGAGTATTTGCTTCTTATAATCTAAAAAATAAATCAATCAAGTTCAATAAAATCAGTAACTGTTATTGATTTTCATTATTTTTTAGTAACAACACAGAATAAGTTAATATTTTCATGTTCATTTTCAACATATAAATCACCGCCTAAATCTCCAAACAGTCTTGCAAGATCATCCTCTGATCTGTGAATTAAATCCCAGTCTAGAGCTATTTTCATTTCTAGAGCAGCGGGATTGTTGTAATGAAAATTTCCAATTATTAATGAGCCGCCGGGTTTTAAAGCATTATACATAACTTGAGCAGTCATTTTGGCTATTCTGTCAATAAAATAATCAAATAATCCTGCAGAATAAATCAAATCACAAGAATCTTTGTATAATAATTTTTCCTTTACTACACTTTGGATACTTAAATTATGAAAATTAAAGTCAAAATTGCAATTATTCTTTGTTGAAAACTCGTAAATTTTTCTTTGGGCATACTTTAAGGCATTTAAATCCTGATCTAACATGTGAAATTCAGCATTTCTATTATTATATTTTTTTACTTTTGAAATTAAATGTTGAACTTCATATGAAGGGCCTGAAGCAACTGATAATATTCTTAATGTCTTATTGACATCTGTTTTTTCAAAAAGTTGAACAATTTTATTTGTTAGATATTGAGCTCTATTTCTAACAGCTTGAGCTGCCGGCTTTTGTGCCCAATAAAAATGAAGGCATTTTGCAAAAAGATTTTCACCAGCAGGTTCGTTTCTATATATTAAATTCATCATTTCATAATCACCTGCATATCCAAGGGGCTTATAAAATGAACGAGAAGTAAATGGATCTTTATAAATAATATCTCTCATATTATTATGAAAAAATTTTATACATTTACGCAAAACTTCATCACTATATTCATAAATTTTTAAATCAGGATCATTAAATATGTATGAAAAAATTGTATTTAAATGGTTTGAAATAACTTTAGTTACAGTACGTTCAATTAATTCTAATTGAGCCCTGTCACTTTTATCAATCATATTTTCTAAGATATCAATCTGATTTTTTAGTGAAGATAACCAGCCTTTAGCTTCAAAAACCCTTGTTCGAAATTCAACTGGAATTATCTTTTCAGATTCAATCTGGTCAACATGTGCTTTAATAATTTTTGTGCTTTTACGCAATAGATCAATCACCTGAGTTTGTAATGAATTACCTTCAATTGAAAAAGCAATATAATACAAATTATCTGGAGTCTTTTGTGCTCTTATAAATCTTAGATTAAAAACTCCAATCTTAAATCCTTCAAAAAAGAATTCAATATTTTTAAATTCTTGATTTGCATCAATAGTTTCATTAGATGCAATTGCAACACCAAACACGCTATAATTAATTACATTATAGTTTTGGCCATTTATAATAACATAACAGGTTTCATCTTTTTGTACAGGAATTCTATCCTGCCTTACTACTGGCCGTCTGTGTCCATGCCTTTTTTCTTTTACAACTAACAAATCATTGTCATTAGAAGAGGAAGACATTTTTATATCCTTATTGTTTTTTATTTTTTTTGAAATTTTTAAGTATTATCATCCAATATTATTTTTTATTGTTTGTTTTGGACTAACACTGAAATAAATAGATAAAGGCTAAATGGTGACAAAAAAATAAAACTAGAATTGATTGTCTCTTAAAAAGATAATTTTATTAAAATCAATGTTAATAATTTCAAATTGTTACACAGATAAAAATCTCATTTTTTGATTTTTTACGAGACCATCAAAATTGGATAACAATATTCAAATATTCTTATGTTTATAATACAATAAACGTGCCAGTTATTTTATTTGATTGTCAGTCAATAGATTATATTTTGAATTCAAGGGGATATCTAATGAATAAGGTCAGAAATCTGAATTAATAATTTTATAAATATTTTTTTGCATTGAATTAAGATTACCTGTAGTCATCTTATATGCTTTAGTATTTTTAAGAAGAAATGAAAGCTCCATTAATATCTGTGCTTTTGACTGTATATATTTATTAATAGAAAAGAAATTTTTTAAATCATGAATTAAAAGGAATGCAGCTTTACTTGATTTTATTTTTTGAAATTGGGATTGTTTAGAAAAATCTGGAAAAATTTCTTCTTTTCTAAAAACATTAATTATATTATTTTTATACTTTTCAAGAATCAGGCTGATATGTTTTGAAATTCCTATACCTTTTTGATATTTTAACCTGATGTTTTTATCATCTTTAATAACCTGTAATTGATCAATTTTATCAAAATCTTTAAATATATTAGTATTCAAATTTTTTAAATAAAGAAAAATTTCACAATTATTGTTTTTCAGCCCGCAAGGCTCAAGATAAACTATCCAATTAATTTCTGAAGGCTTATAATTATATTTATTCGGCATATAATTTTTATACATATTAATATCAATAGGATGCTTATTTCTTACATTATTCTTTTCATAAGAATTATTTTTCAAATCAAGCCATAAACTTCTTGGAAATGGATAAACCAGATTGTTTTTTCTATTGATTGGACAAAAGTCATCTGAATAAAATATAAAATTATTTTTAATTAACTCAAAAACTAAAGTGCTTTTACCAATACCTGGCGGGCCTGCCAGAACAAGACCTTTGTTATTAAAAATAACTACCCCTGCATGAATTATTAAATAGTTGTCAATTTTACTAAATATTGTTTTCACAATTATTTGATATGCAAGATGATTTTTATCAATACATCCAGATAAATCATATTGATCTTTTTCAGGAAAAATAACCAGTGAATTTTCATTATTTTGTAACATTACACGAAAATGTAAATTGAAATTATTTAAATGTGTTTCTTTAAACCATGAATAATCAAGATCAATCATTTCAATAAAATCTATGGAATCTGATTCAATAAATATATTTAGATCCAGAATATTATATTGACTTTTAAATAATTTCATTAATATGTCTTAATTCTTAATATATGAACACTAAGTATATTCAATAGTAACATTATACATATACCATGAAATATAATCCACTAATTCTTTTGTTTCATTGTATTGTTTTTGATCAGCCAGCATCTGAATTTTTGCTGCTGTTTCAGAAATTTCAGTAAAACCAAATGGTTTGCCATAACCTTTCATACTATGTGCAGTAGCATGAACAGACTCATAATCTTCTACTTCTAAAGCTGTTTTTAACTTATCTATATCAGCTTTTGTATTTTCAATAAACTGGGGAATAAATTTTTTTATCTTTTCTTTTGCCTTAATTATAGGCTTTTTACTATAAAGATCACTCATGAAAATCCTATCTTTTTTAATTTCAATATAGATTAATATGATAAATAATTACTGCTTTAATAATTAAATAAATATAAAATTATTTAAATATTCTCAATTTCAAGTCAATTATTTAGGCATAATTTTTAGATCAGGTCAATAAAAAAATAGTTGAATCTTTTTTTTAAGTATAGAAATATAGAAATTATTCATTTATAATCAGTCAAATTTCCAGTTATTTTTGATATATTCTATATTGGGTATAAGGTCATCTTCATGATGAGGCTCTAAAGTAAGCACAGGCATATTACTTTTTCTCTTTTTTAAATATTTATAGACTAGATCAAGATCGATATTCCCATTTCCCAGCGGCAGATGATCATCATTTTCACCTTTATTATCATGCAGATGAAGCTGCCCTATATATTGATCAAGATTTTTTATCCAAAGGTTTAAAGGCTCTTTTGAAAATGCAGATAGATGTCCAATATCAAGGCAGCAGCCTATTTTTTGCTTTTTTAGATTTTCTAAAATAATTAAAAGATCAGAAGAATAATACTCATATACATTTTCTAACATTAATCTGCTGCCTTCATTTAATATTCGCTCACCTAACCATGACCATGTTTTTATGCTGGTATCTTTCCAAATATCACCTTTATGATATCTTGTTAAAAAAGAATATCTTTTATCTTCATAACCTGCATGACATACAATTGTAATTGGTTTAAATATTGGAATAAGCCTTAAAATCTGTTCAAATCGATATCTGGTAACTTTAAGTATTTCTAAATCAGGCGAGCCTGGGGAAAGATCAATAAAAGGCGCATGAAAAGTTATCCGGGATTCATTATTATGAAATTTTTCTGCAATTTTTTTAAAATCTGAAATATCGAATTTATCCAAAGCCTCTGAGGTAAATCCTATTTCAGGATTTAATTCTAATTTTAGAAATAAATCTAAATATGAATCAATAAGCATTGTAAAAGGAATGTTTACCTGAAAAGTCAAATAAGAAGATAAGTTGTTTGTTTTAATTTCTGTAAGTTGTTTCATAATATCAATTAATATTTTTCATTTGGTGTAACACAAAAAGTTGCAGAATAAATTAGAATATAAATAAAATGTTATATTTATTATATATAAAATATTTTTATCAATACTAAATTCCGCTCTCTAAAGCTCGGGGCAATGATTCGTCTGTTATCATATTTCAGAGCCGCGAGCGTTAGCGAGTGTAATGTAAGAAAAACTTTGAAACTTTTTTGCAACTTTTTTGTGTTGCACCCTTTTTCATAGAATTAAATTTTATAATATTAAAAATGACTATACTATTATTATCCATTATTGTTTTTTTTATTTTTTGACAAAGACCGGCTAATAAAGACATATATTAAAAGTAATAAAAAACAAAATTGATTTTAATATACTACTATAAAATAATAATTTCAATTATAAATTCTTGAAAATCTATTAATATTTACCTTGCTATTTCAAAGATAATTTTTTATATTGAAAGCCATAAAAAAGACATTATCTAAAGTTATCAAATGATTATCTTGGTTAATTTCAATATTTGTCATTTTAAGTGTTAATCAAAGCTGTAAAATCTGTATTAACAATTTCAAATTTTTATACAGCAAAAAATCGCATTTTTTGACTTTTTACGATTGCGTCAAATCTAAATATTAGAAAAAATATAATGTTTAATAATAAATTACAAGATAACAATTGCCCGCATATAATTGTAGTGGATGATGATGAGGTAAGTACTAAAATTATTCAAGAAATTTTAAGTATGGCTTGCTATAATATTGATTTTATTCAATCGCCAAGTCAAGCCTTAAAAATGATAAGGCAAAAAGAATATGATATTATTATAGCTGATATTAAGATGCAGGAAATACATAAAATAGATATTATATCTGAAGCCAAAAAACTCACTTCCAAAATTATTCCAATAGCAATAACTGAGCATGTCAACAGGGATTTTGCAATAAAAGCAATTAAAGAAGGTGTCTTTGATTTAATAGAAAAACCTGTTACAAAAGAACATTTAATGTTTAGCATAAATAAAGCATTGCAAATAAAAGAAAAAGAGACACAGAATAATAAATTAATTCAAGAGTTGAAAAAAACAAATCAAAATTTAAAAATATCAAGAAATAGTTTTAAAAATATTGTTGAAAAGAGTGCAGATGGTGTTATTATTCTTGATAGTGAAGGTAAAGTCTTATTTTTAAATAAAACTTCAGAAATAATTTTTCGAACAAAAGCAAGTAAAATTATTGGTAAATATTTAGGAATTCCACTTTTAAATGAACAAATGTCTGAAATTGGCATAATTCGTAATAATAATAAGGCTGGCTATGGTGAAGTGAATCTTGTTGATATTGAATGGAAAGGAGATAAGGCTTATCTTGCAACTATTAGGGATATTACTGAAAAAAAAGAATTTGAAAATGAGCTGAAATCAGCTAAAGCTCAAGCAGAACAGGCTAATATTGCTAAAAGTGATTTTCTGGCAAATATGAGTCATGAAATCAGAACTCCAATGAATGCTATTATTGGAATGTCTGAATTGTTAAAAGGAACAAATCTCAATAAATCACAATTGAACTATCTTAATAGTGTTATATCAGCATCTGAATCCTTACTTTTATTAATTAATGATATTTTAGATCTTTCAAAAATCGAAGCTGGAAAAATGGATATTAACTCTATTGATTTTAATATTGTGTCACTTATTAAGCAATTAACTAAAATATTTGAGTTTTCTTTCAATAATAAAAATTTGAAACTATTATTAGATATTTCAGATGATGTTTATCCTTTTTTAATTGGTGATCCATATAGACTCAGACAAATTTTGATTAATCTTATTAATAATGCAATAAAATTCACAAACAAAGGGACTATTACCATTTTTTGTAAAACAAAATATCAAGATGAAAAACAAACAAGTGTTTATTTTAGCGTATCTGATACTGGAATAGGAATTCCAAAGGAAAAAATAGACCTTCTTTTTAAATCATTTACTCAAGTTGATTCATCTTTAAACAGAAAATATTCTGGAACAGGTCTTGGTCTGTCTATTTCGAAATATCTTGTACACATGATGAATGGGAAAATAGGTGTGGAAAGCGAGGAAGGTAAAGGTTCAACTTTCTGGTTTACATGTTTACTTGATAAACAGCCTCAAGGGGCTGAAAATGATTTGTTTACTGAAGATACTGATATGGGTGTAATAAAAGTTGTTGAAGGCACTAATTCTGAAAATAATTTATCTATTGAAAATACTTCAATAGATAATAATGATCAGGAAATAACAAATGATTTATGTAATGCAAAAATTTTAATTGTTGATGATAACAAGCTAAATCAAAAACTTGCAGTTGATATTTTAAAAAAATATTCATTTGAAACAAGAATTGCAGAAAATGGCAATCAGGCTGTTGAAATTTTACAAAATGAAAAATTTGATGTAGTCCTTATGGATGTCCATATGCCGATTATGAATGGATTTGAAGCAACTAAAGCTATTAGAAATTCAAGCTCTATAATTAATCAAAATGTCCCAATTATTGCTATGACAGCCAATGCAATGTCTGGTGATAAAGAAATTTGTTTAAATTCAGGTATGAATGATTATATCTCAAAACCTTTTAAACCAGACCAGCTTCTTTCTATAATTAATAAATATGTGATTAAAAATAATTCAAATATAAATAATTCTGAAAATAATGAAAGTCATGGTAAAGTATTAATTGTTGATGATGACACACAAAATCTTAAACTTACGTATGATATTTTAAAAAAATATTCATTTAACGCAGCAATTGCAAAAGATGGCAAACTGGCTCTTGATTTTTTAAAAAATGAATATTTTGATTTAGTTCTTATGGATATAAGCATGCCAGATATGGATGGATTTGAAACAACTAAAGCCATCAGAAATTCAAATTATATTATTAATAAAAATCTCATAATTATTGCAATGACAGCTAATGCAATGTCAGGTGATAGAGAGATTTGCTTGAATTCTGGCATGAATGATTATATCTCTAAACCATTTAATCCATATCAACTTATTTCTATAATTAATAAATATATGATTAATAGTAAAAAATCAGATATTATTATAAATCAAGAACATTTGTTAATAGATTTAAAAGCAGCAATGTCAAATGTGGATGATGATATGGAATTATGGAAGGAAATTATAGATGTCTTTAGAACACATTGTGCAGGCTATTTTGATAATTTAAAGCAGTCAATTATTAATAAAAATATGAAGAAAGCAAGAAGAATTTCTCATAATATTAAAGGTTCTGCTGGTGCTGTTGGGGCATCAAAATTGCATTTTTATTCAACAGAAGCAGAACAATTAGCTATAGCAGAAAAATTGGATATTGAATTTGTTAATAAAATGGAAATAATTTTTCAAGAAACAATTCGTGAAATAGATAATATCTTGTCAAAATAATTAATTTTTCTGATCTAATTCAGGTTAAATCACTCGAATTTTAAGTCTTTAAACTCAGTGTTATCCATTACAAAAAAGACAAAAAACAAAATTAGATTATAAAATACAATTTAAAGAAATTAAAAAATGGGATTTTTTTTATGGAAAATATTATAACAATTTTACTTGTTGAAGACAATCCTGGAGATGCAAGACTGGCTATAGAGGCATTTAAAGAAGCAAAAATGTCAAATAATTTATATTGGGTTAAAGATGGTGTTGAGGCATTAGATTTTTTGGAAAATAAAGGCGAATTTATCAATATGCCCAAACCTGATGTAATTTTATTAGATTTAAATCTGCCTAAAAAAGATGGTCGTGAAGTACTTGCCGAAATTAAACAAAATGAAGCTTTAAGACGTATTCCAGTTGTTGTGCTTACTGTTTCAGACACAGAAGAAGATATCCTTGAATCTTATAATTTGCATGCAAATTGCTATATCTCAAAACCATTAGATATTGATAAATTTATGCAGGTTGTGAAATCAATTGAAGATTTTTGGTTAGCAATTGTAAGACTCCCTCCTAAATAGTTTATCTTATTGTATGATTTTATATAACTATATTATTGCCCAACTTAAATTTTTCGAACTGACAAGGACAGGTACATACTTACACACTTAAGGTGATTTCCGGAAAAGAATTTACCAAGATCGAATTCCCCCCTTAAGGGGGGTTAGGGGGGGTTGAGTTTGTACCATTAATACGAACCCCCCCCTAACCCCCCTCAAGGGGGGAATTAGGACTTTGGTAAATTCTTTTTCGGAAATCACCTAAGATATAAAACGATTTTTATTAAGAAGATAAAAAAATAAAATAAAATAAAATAAAATTGTTTTTTAATCTGGGAAGAATATTATGATAAACAGCTTATTAATAATAGAAGACAATAAAGGTGATGTCCGGCTCATTCAAGAATATTTATCTGAAAGCAATATATATAATCCATCTGTAAAATGGGCTGAATCTATAATATCGGCTCAAAATTTATTAAACAAAGAAAGTGAATTTGATGTTATTCTTTTAGATTTAAATCTTCCAGATGCTCATGGCATTGAATCTTTTAATAAAATATATTCAATAGTTCCTCATATTCCAATTATTGTATTGACAGGAATTGATGATGAACAATATATAGGTGATATAATAGGAAGTGGAGCTCAGGATTATTTAATTAAAGGTTATGTTGATAGTGAAATTTTATATCGCTCAATAAGATATGCTATAGATCGAAAAAAAGCTGAAAAAATATTACGTAACAGTAATATGCGATTTCAGTTATTAATTGAAAAAAATCCAGATCCAATTATTGTTGTTAACCATGAAGGTATTATTAGTTTTGTAAATCCATCTTTTGAGAAATTATTTAAAATATCAAAAGAAAATTTTTATGGCAGAACTTTAGGTATCCCAATTCTTACTGACAATACAATTGATATTAACATTGCTGGAATTAATTCACAAAATATTGTTGCAGAAATGCGTGTTGTAGAAACATCCTGGCAGGAACAAAAAGCATATATTATTTCTTTACACGATATAACTCATCGACACAAACTGGAAAAAAATTTGCAGCAAACAGCAATACAACTAAAAGATACTTTAAAACAATTAAAAATAACTCAAACAAAAGTTATTGAATCAGAAAAATTAAAAGCATTGGTTACTCTTACTGCAGGCATTGCACATGAATTAAATAATCCCCTTGCTGGTATTATACAATATGTAGAATATTGTATTAAATATACTGACTCACAAAATAAAATTCATCCTGTATTGGAAGATATCAGGCATGAAACTAAGCGCTGTGTTGATATTATTAATAATTTATTAACATTTACAAGGTACAGCCATAATCAAAAATTAGTTGAAAATACTCATATAGGTAAGGTTATCGACAGAGTAATAAGATTATTATCATTTCGTATTGAGAAGGAAAAGATAAATATAATCAAGCATATTGAAGACAATACTCCACTTGTAAAAATAAATATCAGTAATATGCAGCAAGTTTTTATTAATTTGATAACTAATGCTATAGATGCATTAAAATATGTTTCTGAAAAAAAAATCCATATTTATGTTTTTGTAAAAAATCGAAATTTAATTATAACTATACAAGATAATGGATGCGGTATTGACAAAAATAATTATAATCGTATTTATGATCCATTTTTTACAAACAAGCCTGTTGGTCAAGGTACTGGATTAGGACTTTCTATAAGTAAAAGTATAATAGAAGAACATAATGGATCAATAAGTTTTGAAAGTGAAAAAAATAATGGCACAATTTTTAAAATTATACTGCCTTTAAAAACAAATTATATAGAGGAGGAAATATGATAAATAAAATTTTAGTAATTGATGATGATGAAGCTATAAGAAAATCGTTTTCCCTTACTTTAATGGATAATGGCTTTGAAGTTGATCTGGCTGAATCTGGAACTAAAGGGATTAATATGATAGAATCAAATCATTATATACTTATATTACTTGATCTTAAAATGCCGGGTTTAGATGGTACAGATACTTTACGAGAAATAAGGAAGATCAATTCAAAAATTCCTGTTTTTATTGTTACAGCTTTTCATGATGAATTTTTAATTAAATTAAAAAAATTAGATCATGATAATATTAAATATGAATTATTTAAAAAGACTATTGGAAGTAAGAGACTTTTATCACTTGTAAAAAGTGTTATAGACGGGCCTCAGATAATTTAATTCTTTCTAATGTATTTACTATAAATATTCATATATAAAGGAGTATCAATGTACGAATTTAAACTATATATTACAGGTCTAAATGATCAATTGGAGCAATCAATTGATGAATTAAAGAAAGTTTTAAAAAAATATTTAAAAGATTCATTTAAACTTAATATAATTGATGTTGCTCAAATACCAGAAGAAACAGAATCAGAAGATATTTTCATGACACCAACCCTTGTAAAAGTATTACCTGAGCCCAAAAAAAAGGTTATTGGAGATATTTCTAAAATAGAAACTATAATAGAAAATATTATTTAAAAATAATTTTGTTTGATAATCTTATTTCAAAATTATTTTAAGGAGTTGTATATTGAAATTAAGTATTAAAAAAATTTTTTTTGCAATTTTTTTACTTTTTACTCTTATATTATCTTCTATTTATATAAGCATGAAATATAATTGGTTTCAAAATTCTACTTTAAAAATTGGAGCAATAATATCTCTTACAGGTTCAGGTGGTCATTTATATAATTTAATAAATTCTATGGCAATGGCAGTTGAAGAAATTAATAAATATGGCGGTATCAATGAAAGAAAAATAGAATTAATTATAAAAGATAGTAAAACAAATGCGTTGGAAGGCAAAAAAGCATTTAATCAAATAGAAAAAAAATCTAAACCTTTATTTTATATATCAACACTTAGTACTGTTTCTACTGCAATTTCACCTCTTGCTAAACAAAATCAGGTTATTCTTTTTGGTTTAGCTGTTTCATCTCAAAATTTTACCAAAATAAATGATTGGACATATCGTTATTATACTTCAGCTCAAAATGAAGTAACGCCAATTATATTTATGATGAATAAATCTGGTGTTAAAGAACTTGGTATAGTATATCTTAATGATGTCTATGGAACCTCTGTTTATGAAATAATGAAAGATGAATTTCTCAAAATAGGAAAAATATCTGCTATTGAAAATTTTACTAATGAAACAGTTGATTTTAGAATACTTTTAAAATCAATGATGAATCTTCAGGCAATATATGTTGTCGGTTTTACAAGTCATCTTAAAATAATAATTCCTCAATTAAAAGAATTAAAATACAAAGGCAATATTTATTGCTGTTCGGGCTTTTCATCAATTTTTAAAAACATTAAAGATACAGATAATGTTTTTTTTACAGCTCCAATTATCTATAAAAAACAATACAGTTATTCTCAAAAATTAAATGAAAATTATCAAAAAAAATATGGATTACCTATTACCCATCAAGCAGCCATTGCTTATGATCTTATAAAATTAATTAAAGGTCTTATTGAAAATAAAGAATTAACAAGAAAAAATTTAAAAAAACTGCTTGAACAAGGCTTTATTTATCCAGGAATTTTTGGTGATATTATTCTACAGGAAAAAAGTCGAGATCTTTTATTCCCCCTGTATCCAGCCCATGTATCAAATGGAAATATAAAATATTTATGGTAACCAATATTCTTCATATATTGAAATTAATTAGGGATATAAATAAAATGAATAAAATGAAACTATCAATTAGTAAAAAATTAATAGCTGGTTTTTTGATTATTAATATTTTTTTAACAATTTTGGCATTATACTCTGTAAAGGTGGGACAGACACTCGTGGAAAAAACTGCCAGCAATAATTCATTATTTCTGGCAAATGAGATATTAAGCAAAGTTAACTATAATATTGAAAAAAGCATAGATTTTATCTACCACTACATTGAACATGGAATAAATTATGGTTTCCTGATTGAAACCAATAAAAGATTTAATCAATTGTACAATCAAAAAATGGAATTAATAAAAAAGAGTAAATTAACTGAAAAAGAATTGGAAAATATAATAAAACCATTTATTGAAGATATTAATGAAAATGAATCATCAAAAAAACTTAATAAAATTTTTATAGATTATTGGAAAAAGCGTAAGGGATATGTTCTTTTTCCAGAAGTTATTGTTACAAATATTTATGGAGTAAATATTGCACAAACCAGAGCAACATCTGAGTACTATCAAGCTGATAAAAAATGGTGGCAAATTGCTTTAAACCAAAATTATTTTATTGGTGAAGTTGAATATGATAATAATGTTGGAACATATATAATTCCAATGGCTTTTAAATTGACGAATAGTGATAATCAGGCTGTTGGAATTATAAAAATTTTGCTCTCAATTACAGCAGTTATTCGTGAGGCAAAAATTGCAACAAAATGTAATGAAACTACTGAAGTACAACTCATATCTTTTGACTCAAAAAAGTTAATATATGCTACAAAAACCTTTCGTTTTTTAGAAGATTTATCAAATGAACCTTACATAAAGAAAATAAAAAATCTTGAAGGTTCGTTTAAAGTGAAATGTGGTTATAAAGAAAAATTTTTTTCATATGTAACTTCGTCAATAGCCAGTCTTAATAATAAACCTGAGTGGATATTAATGATATCACATGATGAAAGGGAAATTTTAAAAGATTCATATCTACTGCGAAATAAAATTTTTTTTGTTTCAGCTATAACAATAATTATGGGTTTTTTAATATCAATGCTTATATCTAAATCAATTTCTAATCCTTTATTTGAGCTTAAAAAAGGTGCTGAAATTGTTGGTTCAGGAAATCTGAATCATAAGACAAGTATTAATACAGGAGATGAAATTGGTGAACTTTCAATGGCTTTTGATAAAATGACTTCAAATCTGAAAAGACTTACTATTTCAAAAAATGAGCTGTATATTGAAGTACAAAAAAGAAAAGAAACTGAAAAAGAATTATTGAAAATGACTAAAGAACTGAAACGTTCAAATAAAGAGCTTGAAGAGTTTGCATATATAGCATCTCATGACCTTCAAGAACCTTTAAGAATGATTTCAAGTTACCTTCAGCTTCTTTCAAAAAGATATATTGGAAAACTAGATGGTGATGCAGATGATTTTATTAATTATGCTGTTAATGGAGCAAAGAGACTGCAAACTCTTATTAAAGATATTTTAAATTATTCTCGTATAACTACTAAAGGTAAACCATTTCAATTAACTGATTTAAATCAATTATTGGCTGTAACTCTTTCAAATTTAGAATTTTTAATTAAACAAGAAAAGGCTGTGATTAAATATGATAACTTTCCAAAAATAATGGCTGATGAGATTCAATTGATACAACTTTTTCAAAACCTGATACAAAATGCAATCAAATTTTGCGATAAAGCCTTTTGTGAAATAAAAATAACATTTAAAAATTTTGATTCATATTTGGAAATTGCAGTAACTGATAATGGCGCAGGAATAAAAGAAGAATATTTTTCAAAAATATTTCAAATTTTTAGAAGACTGCATTCACAAGATCAATATAAAGGTACTGGCGTTGGGCTTGCAATATGTAAAAAAATTGTTGAACGTCATAATGGAAAAATTTGGGTTAAATCAAATCCAGGTCATGGTTCAAGCTTTTGTTTTACACTTTCAAAAAATTGAATTATTTAAAGTATCTTTTACATATTTCTTGCCCCGATTATTACCTGATTATAGTCCCCAACTTGAAATGAAATAAAATTCTTATTTTTTATATTATCATAAGCACAAAAATGTAAAACAAATATTGAAAATTTAAGTTGTAAAAAAAGATACTTCTGTATATAATTTATTTTTTACAGAAACTTTTATAATAAATGTTATAAAAAGCTAATTTATAAAAATCTAAGGAGATGAGCAGTGAGCGATACAAATAATAAAGAAAATGAATTTAATCAAAATATCATTAACTCTTTAATAGAGAAAATAAATACATTAACAATTGACCAACAGCGTTATCTTTTATGTAGACTCGAAGATTTACTATTTAGTGAAAAAAGAAAATATAAAAGAGTTAAATGTAATATAGATGTTGATTTATCTATTGATGGAAAATATTATAAAAATAAAATTAAAGATATAAGCTTAGGAGGTGCGTTTATTGAAACTGATGCTCCAATAGAAGATGGTAAACAAGTACTTTTAAATGTAAATGATCAACATAATAGGACTCAGATGCAAATAAAGTGTATGATAATTCGAAAAACAGATTATGGTGCTGGTGTATCTTTTATTGCAGACAGTAAACAGCAAAAAATGAAATTAAAATCATTGATGAAGAGTATTGAAAAATAAATACGTTATTTTAAATGATGATTTTAGGAGTAATTTCTAATGGACATTCTATAAATAGTTGATGCTCTAAATTTATAATCGTTGTTAACTATGTCCATTATAACCACTAACTCCACTATATAAAAAAGGATAAAAATTGAACAATATTTATATTGTCATAAATTATAAATTTAAAAAGGAAAAAATATGCCAAAACGTAAAGATATAAAAAAAGTAATGATTATTGGTTCAGGTCCAATTATTATTGGTCAGGCATGTGAGTTTGATTACTCAGGAACTCAGGCATGTAAAGCACTTCGAAGTCTTGGTTTTGAAATTGTGCTTGTAAATTCAAATCCTGCAACAATTATGACTGACCCTAAGATGGCAGATGCAACCTATATTGAACCGCTTCAAGCAGATGTATTAGAAAAAATTATTGCCAAAGAAAAACCAGATGCCCTTCTTCCAAACCTAGGAGGTCAATCAGGCTTAAATCTATCATCTAAGTTATATAAATCTGGAATACTTAGTAAGTATGGAGTTAAGGTAATAGGTGTTAATGTTGACGCTATTGAAAGAGGTGAAGATAGAACTGCATTCAAAAATACAATGAATAAACTTGGAATTGAAATGCCAAAAAGTAAGGCTGTAAATAATGTTGAGGATGCCCAGAAAGCTGCTGAAGAACTTGGCTATCCAGTAGTTGTGCGACCTGCATACACATTAGGTGGAACAGGAGGAGGAATTGTTTATAATATAGAAGAACTTCAGATTATTGCTGCAAGAGGGCTGGCAGCAAGTATGGTTAATCAGGTTTTAATTGAGGAATCTGTATTAGGATGGGAAGAATTAGAGCTTGAAGTTGTTAGAGATGCAAAAAATCAAAAAATTACAGTTTGTTTTATTGAAAATGTTGATCCAATGGGAGTTCATACTGGAGATTCTTATTGTACAGCTCCAATGCTTACAATTGATAAAGAACTTCAAAACAAACTTCAAAAGTATTCTTATGATATTGTAGATGCAATTGAGGTTATAGGAGGAACAAATATTCAATTTGCTCATGATCCAAAAACAGGACGTGTTGTAGTTATTGAAATTAATCCTCGTACATCGAGATCATCTGCATTAGCTTCAAAAGCTACAGGTTTTCCAATTGCTTTGGTTTCTTCACTACTTGCCGGCGGCCTTACAATGGATGAAATTCCTTATTGGCGCGATGGAACTCTTGAAAAATATACTCCATCTGGAGATTATGTCGTTGTTAAGTTTGCAAGATGGGCTTTTGAAAAATTCGATGGGGTTGAAGATAAACTTGGTACTCAAATGAGAGCTGTTGGTGAAGTAATGAGTATTGGAAAAAACTATAAAGAGGCTTTTCAAAAATCAATTAGATCACTTGAAATTAATCGATATGGTCTTGGCTTTGCAAAAGATTATTATAAAAAACCTTTGGATAAGCTACTTGATATGCTTGGGTCTCCAACAAGTGAACGACAGTTTATTATGTATGAAGCATTAAGAAAGAATGCAAGTATTGATACATTATACTCTATTACAAAAATAAAACCCTGGTTTATTGAACAAATGAAAGAGCTTGTTGATCTGGAAGAAACTATTATTAAAAATAAAAATAATTTATCTGATGAACTTTTGATTCAAGCAAAAAAAGATGGTTTTTCAGATAAATATATTTCTACACTAATCAATTTACCTGAACAAAAGATTAGAGATTTGAGAATTTCAGCAGGTATGTCACAGGCATGGGAAGCAGTTCCTGTTAGTGGTGTAGAAGATGCCAGTTATTATTTTTCTACTTATAATGCTGATGATAAGGTTGATGTAAGTAAAAATAAAAAGATTATGGTATTAGGGGGCGGTCCTAACAGAATTGGTCAGGGAATCGAATTTGACTACTGCTGTGTACATGCAGCATTTGCAATTAAGGATTATGGATATGAATCAATAATGGTAAACTGCAATCCAGAAACTGTATCAACTGATTATGATACTTCAGATAAGTTATATTTTGAACCCCTTACTGTTGAGGATGTACTTAGTATCTATGAAAAAGAAAAACCTCTTGGTGTAATTATACAATTTGGAGGCCAGACTCCTCTTAATCTTGCAAATGAACTTTCTAACTCTGGTGTTACTATATTGGGAACATCTCCTGAAACAATTGATCTGGCAGAAGACAGAGATAGATTTCGGAATATTATGCGAAAATTAGGGATTCCTCAACCAGAATCAGGTATGGCAAGTAATTTAGAAGAGGCTCTAAAAATTGCTGAAAAAATTTCCTATCCTTTAATGCTTCGTCCATCTTATGTACTTGGAGGACGAGCTATGGAAATTGTTAGAAATGAAGATATGCTTAAACATTATATAGCAATGGCTGTTGATGTTTCTCCTGAAAGACCCATTTTAATAGATAAATTTTTAGAAAACGCAATAGAAGCTGAAGCAGATGCTTTATCTGATGGCAGTGATGCTTTTGTGCCTGCTGTTATGGAGCATATTGAGCTTGCTGGTATTCATTCAGGTGATTCAGCCTGTGTTATCCCCCCTATTAGTATTGCTCAAAAACATATTGATATGATTATTGATTATACAAAAAAAATTGCAATTGAAATGAATGTTAAAGGCCTGATGAATATTCAATATGCAATATATAATGATATTGTTTACGTTTTAGAGGCAAACCCCAGAGCAAGTAGAACTGTTCCTTTAGTTTCAAAAGTATGCAATATCTCAATGGCAAGGCTTGCTACTAATATTATACTTGGAAAAAGTCTTAAAGAATTAAATCTTAAAAACAAAATGATTCCTCATTTTGGAGTGAAAGAAGCAGTATTTCCATTTAATATGTTTCCTGAAGTAGATCCTGTTTTAGGCCCAGAAATGCGCTCTACTGGAGAAGTTCTTGGAATGGCTGACAGCTTTGGAATGGCATTTTTTAAAGCTCAAGAAGCAACCGGAACTTCTTTACCTGTAAAGGGTTCTGTTTTAATTACTGTAAATGATAGAGATAAAAATGCAATTCTTGAAACATCTAAAATATTTTTAAATCTTGGCTTTAAAATTTACGCTACAAAAGGAACGAATTTATTCCTATCAAAACATAATGTTGAATCTACAGTAATTAATAAAATTGGATATGGCAGACCAGATATTGTTGATGCAATAAAAAATAATGAAATTCAACTTGTTATTAATACACCAGATGATAAAGAAAGCAAAGATGATGATTCATATATTAGAAAATCTGCAATTAAATATAATATACCATATATCACAACAAATGCTGCAGCTCTTGCTGCTGCAAGGGGGATTTCAAGAAAAATAAAAAAAGAAGCTCTTTTAAAATCACTTCAGGAATATCATAATGATATTAATTGAGTGTAAACTAATTTGTAGAGACAAGGCACGCCTTGTCTCTATATATTTAATAATTATAATTGATTATCTAATGGATAGTAAATAACTGTACTTTTGTTCTTTTTTAAAAAACCTTGACTAAGAATCACAGCAATAACTAACTCATTTTTTCCATCTCCATTAAAATCAAATATTGCATAATCACTAATATATCCGCTAATTTTATTAGTACTCCATTTTGGTTCAAGGGCAATCCCGTTCCATTCAAGAGCGCAAATAATACCACTTTTATAATTTCTAAATCTTTCTAATATTCGTCCACCAGGAGATGCATTTTGTTTTACAACAATTATTTCAAATTTATTATTATTATCTAAATCTTTTAGCAATAATCTTTGATTAATGTATCTGAATTTACTAATTCTATCATTTCTATTTGAAATTTTAAGCGTGATACTATTAAGAGATTCACAATAATATTCTTCACCTGACCATAATGTATTTCCTGATTTATCATAGACATTTAATTTATTAGAATCTGTAATACTTACATATGTTGGTTCCTCACTGATAATTTTACCTTTATTAAAAGATGAGAAATTTATATCAGATGGCGTATCAAGCATTTTTTTTTGCGTTAAAACGTTATTTTCCCACGCAAGTTCATAAATCCCTTTTGAAAAAAGTTCATTAACACCTTGTTTCTGGCCAATAAGTGTTTGATTAAGATCACTGGTTTCAATTATTCTAAAATACCAGTTTTCATTTTTTTTTAGTACTTGAAATCCATTTTTATTCCATTCAAGTACTAAAGAAACTAGCCTGTTGCTAAGTTCACTAAATGCGGTTATATAAATTTCTGAACGATTATTATTATCTAAATCGGCAGCATCAATAGTAAGAAGTTTCATAGAAGAACTTATAAATTTACCTAATAAGTTAAGTTGATTATTTAAGTATTTGTAAACATATACTTTTGAGTTATCAATCAGCATTACTTCTTGCTTTCCATCAAGATCAATATCAGCGTAATGTATCCCTTTGATATAATGATCTAAATTTTGAACTTTCGAAAATTCTTTATCTAAATCAGGTATAAATTCAATTTTTTTTGTTGACTCACTTAATGCTTTATTCTCATGAGTAATAGAAATACTATTCTCAGTATTTGACAGTATAGTTAATTTGTTTTTATTAATATTATTTTCTGCAGAACTATTAAAAACTTTTGTTAGATTTTTATTAATTTTAATTGCAAGGGAATCAATTAATGGAATTACCTCATCTTCTTTATGAACTTGAGCTGCAAATATTAATGGCTCTTGAAGTGATTTCAGATTCAGCATAGTTGCATCAAGACTAAAGCTACTGCCAAATTTGGAAATACTGCCAAAAATAACATAATCAGCATCTAATAATTTCCCGAAATATTTTGCTTTATCACTTGTTTCAACAATGCTGTCTGATATTAATTCATTAATTTTTTCTGATGCAATTATTTGCTTTTTTCCAGTTTGTGATATTCTTGACTTTAGCATATCATGTATAATCCCTCTTAAAACTTCAGATTTTTTTTGAGCATTGACTTTAAATGGAAATATTGCCATTTTGACGCAATCATTGGAATGTGTATTTGATATGAGTATGAAAAATGAAACTATTAATAAAAATATTCTTACTGTCATAATAACTGCCTTTCTTTCAAAGTAAAATCAAATTTAAGTTTAATAATTATCTGTAAAAATTGTATTTAAATAGATATAAATGCAATTAGGCTGGTCAATGATAATAATACTTTCTGACATTTAGTCAAGTATAGCCTGTACATGAGCGAAAAAGCTATTTTAAAGAATAAAAAAATTAATGCCGAACATATGTTTTTTTATTCAACTTTCCAATTATGTGATGTGTAAGTCTGTGTTTGTCCGTGTATGTCCACACGAAATTCAAAAAAACAAAGTTGGATTACAAAATTTTTTAAATTCATTTTTGTTTTTTTAATCATATGATGTGTGGGTCTAAGTCCACAAGAAATTCAAACAACAAAGTCAGATTACAAAATTTTTTAAATTCATTTTTGTTTTTTTCAATCATGTGATGTGTAAGTCTGTGTTTGTCAGTGTATGTCCACACGAAATTCAAAAAACAAAACTGGATTACAAAAATTGAATCATAATTTATTTAATTAAATATAAAAAAATTTTTAACTGGTCAAGAAAAACAAAAATATATTGGAAATTGAAATACAATCTGTTAATATTTACATCTTTTACAGTTCAACATTTAATTTAGTTAGGAAAATTTTCAATGATAAAAAATTATAAGATTATTTTTCATATGTTAGTAAGTGTTTTATTTTTTTTGTTATTCTTAATATCATGTTCAGATGAAATTAAAGATGAATACAATATCTCTGAAGTTCAGTTATCTTATATTGAAGGAATTGCTGCAGCTAATCTACCTGTATCAGGCAATATTTATGTAAAGGGTGTAAATGGAAATATAATTCAAGGAAAAACAAATTCTTCAGGCTTTTATAAGATTAACGTTTCATCAATCAAAGGTCCATATTTAATTTGGATTGATGGTATATTAAATGAAGAACATGTAATATATTATTCATACATTGAAGAACCTGGATATGTTAATATTACACCAGCAAGTAATTTTGTCATGGCAATGGCCTTAAATATGGAACCAGCTAACTATTATTTAACAAATTTCAACTTACCTGATATAAATGCCTTTATGAATTCAAAAGCATTATTAGAATTTTTATTAAAAGAAATGTACCTTTCTTTACAGATTCCAAAAACATTTGATTTTATGTATGATTATTTTGAAACCACTGAAGCAGGTTTTAGTAATATTTTTGAATATATTGATATGTATTGTGAAGATTTGATTAATCTTAAAATAGTAGAAAATATGACACATAATGTTATTTTTGATTATAATATGGAAGCTAAAGAGATTGTAACAGAATTAACCCCTGAATATATTAATGAAATAACTATTGAAGCTCAATGTTCAGATGATTTACAAAAAAAGTTTATTTATGATTATATGAAAGATATGTATTATTGGAATGATTATGTTCCTGATCTGGACATCGAGCTTTATTTTAGTCCGGAAAATCTTTTTGAAGATTTAATATATACGAATAAGGATAAATGGAGTTATATAGATTCAAAAATAAATTACGATAATTACCATAATGATGGAACTTATTTTGGATATGGTTTTTTCTTTAGTAAAAATGTCAAAAATCAATTTCCAATTTATTTTGTATATAAAAATTCAGATGCAGGTATTGCTGGGCTAGAACGTAGTGATCTTATTCTTGAAATTGATGGTGAAGATATACTAAAATTGTTTAATGAAAATATGATTGAATCTTATCTTGGAAATGATCAAACTAGTTCTTCAATTGAATTAACAATACAAAAACAAGATGGGACTATAAAACAAGTTTATTTAACCAAAAAATGGGTAAAAATTGATTCAATTTTACATTATGAAATTCTATCTTATAATAATAAAAAAATTGCATATCTTGTTTATAATAGTTTTCATCCAAATTCAGTTGATGAATTATCAAATATATTTAAGTATTTTACAGAACAAGATGTTTCTGAGTTAATATTGGATTTACGATATAATGGTGGTGGATCTGGAGCAGTTGCACAATATTTAGCCAGTATTATTGTTGGTAATATAATTAATAATGATGTAGATATTTTTTATAAACAAGAATTTAATCAAAAATATAGCAAATATAATTTTGATGTTGGTTTTATCTCTACTGAAAATTCACTTGATCTTAATAGAGTTTTTATTATTACATCTAATATAACATGTTCTGCAAGTGAGCTGATAATCTCAGGAATAAGACCATATATAGATGTTTTCGTTGTTGGAGGTCAAACATGCGGAAAACCCTATGGCTTAATAGGTGAAGAATTTTGTGATAAAGTTTTAGTCTCTATTGTTGTTAAAGTATTAAATGCAGATAATGAATCATATGAAGATGGTATCATACCTGATTGCTTTGCATCTGATAACCCATTAAGATCATTTGGAGATATTCAAGAAGATTCTTTAATGGAAGTTTTATATTTAATGGACAATGACAAATGTTCATATTCACAATCAAAGAAGATTCCATGCAAATTAGAGTATGAAAATATTATTCACTTTAAAGGATTAATGCAGGAAATTAATGCTTTTTAAAATATTACAATTAATTATATAAATAGAAATTCTTATGTAATTATTATTATAAATTTACATATAATAATGCTTTTAAAAAAAAAAATTTTCATCTTTTGTTTAAAAAAATTTAATAGTGTTTAATAATAGTATTAAAAATAAGAAAAAATAAAAAAACTATAATATAAAATACTTAGCTTTATTGTATAGATAAAAAAGATTGACATATTAATATTTCAGTGTTAACATTTCATCTATTTAACAAACTATTTTTTTAAGAGATAGTTTAAAATAATTAGAAAAAAATTAATAAATTACATAATAATAAAAAATGATTATATAATAATTAAATTTTGTTTATTTAATATGAAGGTTTAAGTTTATAAAGAAAGTATTTGTTTTTTTGAATATAAATAAATAAGATTATTGTATATAATCAATTTTTATAACTGGTTATTAATATATGATGAATAATAGGTAGTGAGACCCAGTATCTCATTTTATTATTTGAATGTATCATTTTGATGAAACAATTAAACTTTCATAATGATATATTCTACTTAATGATTCAAAAAAATATTAATGGAGGAATCAAGGGGATGCGGAGTATGAGGATATTAACAAATAATTATTTAATAATAACAGTATTATTTATCTTCTCAATAATAAATATATGTTTAGCAGAAGATGAAGGATTACATTTTGGGAGAATAAAGGTAACACCACAATTCGATTTGGAGTCAAGATACGACAATAATATATTTTTATCTTCAGATAATGAGATTGAAGATCTAATATTTTTTATAACGCCGGGTTTTAGCTTGAAGTATTTGGGTAATGACGGAAATATAGCTTTATTTGGCTATAAATTGGATCTTGTATCATATACACAAAGAAATAATAATAATTATCAAACTCATACACCATATATAAAGTTCAATATAAATACACCAATGGGCTTATATTTTA
>Ga0272440_1000607_pt1 | contig 30141 bp, 1 predicted proteins | sample SSMMMBAug17_FD_192440 | JGI IMG/M metagenome (GOLD analysis project Ga0272440, IMG submission 192440) | Marine sediment archaeal communities from Little Sippewissett salt marsh, Falmouth, MA, United States - SSM-MMB-Aug17 | ecosystem: Environmental > Aquatic > Marine > Wetlands > Sediment ... | reverse complement strand
TTCAGAAATTAAGCAGGGCAAGGCATACTGGTTAAATATTGATAATGCACAAACTTTAAACATTGAAGGAATACCATTTCCTGATTTTAAAAAAATTGAGCTTAATCAAGGTTGGAACTATATTGGTGCTTTAGATTCATTAACTTTTGTTGAACCTGAGACTAAAGATACTCTTGAAATAATATATGAATTTAATGAAGGTCAATATAATAAAACTACAAAATTAAAAGCAGGTAAAGGCTATATTATTAAAATGAAGAAACATGGAAATATAATTTTAAGAAAAAAATGATTGAAATATTTTTATAAATCATTGTCTTTCAAAAAAACAAACACATAATTAAAAAAAAAATTGAATAATTAAAAAAAATATTATACATATAATAATTTAAAATATAAATTTTACAATATTTGATCATAATAACAATAGTTTTGTTCTTTTGAAAAGGAAGGCAGGTAGAAGATGGCTAATAAGAGATTGATTAATAAGGTATTTGGTTTAACTTTTTTATTTAGTGCTTTTATTTTCTTTTTAGTTTTTATTACTTTTTTTCAGTATTCTAATGACATAAATATAATCCCCAATAAAATAGTTGAAAAAGTTAAAGATAACATTGATGGCTCAAAAGAGGAATTCAGCAATATTGAAAATGAAATACGACACAAAGATAAATTTTTAAATACTTCCAATAATGATTTATATAGTGATGAATTAGAATATAATAATTATTTATCAAAAGATAAAAAAAATATTAACAGACCTTCTCAACAAAATAACAATAATAAACAAAGATTAAAACAATATACTTCAAACAATTCAAGCCTCAATAAAAATAATACAAACAAAGACCATTTTAATAAAACCATATTAAACCAAAAACAAAATATTGATGATAATATAATCTCTGAAAAAATCAGCCCTTCAGAAAAACAAAATATTACAAGCTTTCAAGATTTTAAATTAAACGACAATTTGCAAATTGATCAAGAAAAGATAAAAAATTATAAGCAAAAAGATAATATTGCAAAAAAAGAATCAAATAAAATTTTTGTTAAAGATTCTGAAAATAAAGATTCTATTATCAAGGCTTTAGATCAAACAGTAAATACAAATGAAGATGAAATATCAATTCAATTATTAACTGAAACAAATTTTGAGGGCAGAGATATTCAATTTGCCTTTTTAAAATTGCCATTAAATGGAAGGCTGTCAGGTACTCCGCCAGAACTTTCATATAAGGCATTTGAAGATTATCAAGGTACTGATGAAATTTCATTTATTGCTTATAAAGATAATATTTTTTCAAATATTGGTATGATTTCAATCAATGTATCTTCTAATGAAAAGACTTCAAGAAAAAAATCAAGAAGTATCAGTCCAGAAGAAACAATGATATGCAGCGATAAAGTAATTGAAAATAATGATTCTATTGAAATACTTGAAGATTCATGTATAAATATTACTTTGACAACAACTGATGATGGAAATATTTTTGCAATTATAAAACAGCCAGAGCATGGAATATTTACAGGTGAATCACAGAATTATAAATATATAAGTTTAGAAGATTATTATGGACAGGATTCATTTCAATATATGACAATAAACCTGTCTGAATCATATTCTTCAGTTTATAGCGTTTCAATTAATATTACACCGGTAAATGATCCACCTGATGCTAGTTATGGATCAATCAGCATAAATGCAAATTCTACGCATCAATATAGTTTAAACGTAAATGACATAGATAATCAAAATAATGAACTGACTTACACAATTACAGAAGCGCCAGCTTGTGGTTCTATAACCCTTTCTAATGATAATCCCGGCCAATATACGTATAGTGCATGGGAATTATATCAATGTGAAAACCAAGTAGATAATAATATTTGTCATGATTATTTTAAATACATTGTTAGTGATGGTACTGATGTTTCATTAGAAAAAAGTATTACAGTCAAAATATATAAAAAACCTACTTTATCATGGGAATCATCAGGAATATCAATAACAGAAAATGCATCAAGTCTTGAAATAACCGCCATACTTAATCACGTAGCAGGACTGGATACTTATGCAAGCTTAACATATTCAGGGACTGCAACTAATGAACAAGACTATACTTATAATGATAATAGTATACAAATACCTGCTGGATATACACAAACTTCAATAATTATTAGTATCAAAGATGATGAATGTGATGAAGAAGATATTGAAACACTGAACATTAATATAGAAAATCCTGAAAATGCTGATCTTGTCAGCCCTTTTGAATATAAAATTACAATTAATGATAATGATTTACCTCCTGATGTCAGCTGGATAGAAAGTTATAAATCAATAGATGAGAGTGCAGTTTCTTTATATATTACTTTAACTTTAAGTGAATCAAGCTGCCTTACAGTAACAGTTCCATATGAAGTTGCAGGAACTGCTAATGAAGATGATGATTATACATTAACAAATGGAACTATATCAATACCGCCAGAGACTATTTCAATTACAAAAAATGTTGGAATAATAGATGATTCATGTAATGAATTTGATGAAACTATTGAAATAAAAATGGGAAGTCTTACAAATGCAAATTATGGTTCAATTACTGTTTTAACTGCAACAATTTCAGATAATGATCCAACACCTGTTGTAAAATGGGATATGGATAACAATGCTTTTAGTGAAGGAAGCGGTGTAATATCAATTACAGCAACATTAACTGCAACAAGCTGCCTTCCTGTAACTGTTTATTATAGTGTAGGAGGAACTTCTACCCCACTAACTGATCATTCATTAAATACAACAGGAACTTTGTATTTCCCTGAAAGCGTTACTTCTACAGCACTTGGCTTAACTATATATGATGATTTTTGTTATGAGACGCCAGATGAATCTTTAGAGATTACTCTTACATCACCAATTAATGCAATAATAGGTAATCCATTTGTTTATACAGCAATTATTGAAGATAATGATGACAACCCAGTTCTTGAGTGGTCAAGTTATTCTCAAACAGTTCGTGAAAATTCAGAAATTTTTTATATAACAGCTACAGTTGCACCCACAAGCTGCTTTCCTGTATCTTTTTCATATTCAGTTAATAATATCAGTACTTCAAATGATGATCACTCTTTAGTAAATGGATCAATTACAATAACAAAAAATACATCTCAAATATCAATACCAGTATCATTAACTCAAGATTGTTATGAAGGTGATGAAACTTTTGTTGTTTCAATAAATACAGAATCTATAAAAAATGCAACAGCTGGTGCTATAAAAAACCATACTGTTACTGTTATTGAAGATTTACCAGAGATATACTGGGAGAATAATTCTATTATTACAAATGAAGATTCAGGTTATATATCTATTACTGCAAGTTTAAATGAAATTAGCTGTCTGACTTCTACAGTGAAATTAAGAGTTGTTAATGGATCAGCAACTAATGAAGTAGATTATTCAATAGTTAACAGCACTATAACAATAGAACCAAATCATTTAACAGGAGTTGCGCAAATAGAAATTATTGACGATAACTGCTATGAAAAAACTGAAACAGTATTAATTGAATTTTATTCTCCAACAAATGTTCAATTAGCTGACACCAAAATTCTTTCAATAACTATAAATGATAATGAGCAACCCCCTGTTGTTAAATGGGAAAGTTCTCAGCAAACAGTCTCTGAAAATGAATTAAGTGCCACAATAGATGTTACTCTAACAACAATTAGCTGCCTTCCTGTAACTGTTACATATAATGATACACACAAAGGAAGTGCAGATAACGATGATTATACTTTTAATACTGGTAAACTTGTAATTCCAGCAGGCTCATATACTGCCACTGCTTCTTTTGAAATTGCTAATGATTCAATATATGAATTAACTGAATCAGTTATAATTGCTTTGACAAATCCTGTTAATGCTTCAATAATTTCAGATTCAATAACACATACAGTATATATAATTGATGATGATGAAGGTCATATGCCAGTTGTAAATTGGGGAAGTACATCTTCTTCTTATACTGAAAATCATGGAACTGTTAATGTATATGCTTCAATAACAAGTGTATCTGGCATTCCTGTTGAGATTACATATTCTAAAAGTGGCACAGCTTCTTATTCACCAGGTGATGATTGCACATATGATTATAAACAATTATCGCCATATCCAAAATGTACTATTGAGGCAGGTCAGACAGCCTGTACAATTACTTTTAATATTTATAATGATCAATATTATGAAAATGATGAAAATATTGTTCTGACAATTGATAGTGTAAAAAATGCAGCTATAGGCAATAATAAAGTATATACTGCAACTATTTTAAATAATGACACTAAACCTTCTGTTAAATGGCAATCTTTGGAGCAGACAATAAATGAAGGTTCCACAGGGGGATCTATTTCAGGCATAGTAACAATGACATTTGATGAGCCAACATGCCTTACTGTTACTGTGCCATATGAAGCTTACAGCCAAACAGCGAAATCAAGTGATTTTAGTCTAACTAAAGGGGAAGCAGTTTTTCCACCAGGTACGAAAGCATATACTATAAATTTTAATATAATAAATGATGACTGTTATGAGGGTAATGAAAAATTCTATATATTAATGGATGTTAACAATATTAAAAACGCTAATGATGCTAATGAATACTCAAAACATACTGTAACAATAACTGACACTGATGATATGCCGAATGTATCTTGGCAAAGCAAACCATATAGTATAACAGAAGCTAAAACTAAAGTTGATGTAATTGCTGAAATTTCTAACTGCAATTCATTACCTGTTACAGTATCATTTAATACCTCAAGCAGTACTGCTGAAATTAATGCTGATTATACTGTCCAAAGCTATACAATTATTTTTTCTGAAAATCAATTAACTCAAACAGTTGAGCTTAATATTCAAGATGATGATATTGATGAATATGATGAGAAGATTATTTTAACGTTGCAGAATCCTGAAAATGCAAACTTAGGTTCACCAATAAATTATACACTTACTATAATTGATAATGATAGTGAACCATCTGTAACTATAACACCTACAACTTTAGAGAAAACAGAAGGCGAATACTTTACATATACAGCTATTTTAAGCTCCATCAGTGAAAAACCTGTTAGTTTATGGGCAAAAATTACAGGTACATGCGATAATCATACTTTTGTTGATACTGAGTTAAATATTCCTGCTGGCTATGGGTATACTAAAGTCTCAGGAACAATTAATAATGATGATTGTCAAGAACTTGATACTGAAACTATTATAGTCACCTTAAGTGATCCAACTAATGTTACAATTGTCACTCCAAAAACATTAACTGTTAATGTGAGCGATTCATCTCCAGTAACACCAACAATACAATGGAAAGAAAAGAGTCAGAGTGTTGGAGAAGGCCTGACAGTTATTTTAACAGCCATGTTATCTCCAAAAAGTTGCGAGGATATAACTTTCACCTATAATGTAAATGGTACAGCAAAATCAGATCACAGCTTAACAAATGGTTCTATTACTATACCTGCAAAAAGCTTAACTGCTTCAATATCCTTTCCAATTAGTAATAATAACTGTTATGAGGGTGATGAAACAATAATAATTACTATTTCTGAATCAACATATGCAATACCTTCGGGTATTACTATTCATACTATAACAATTACAGACTCTGAAGATATTCCTACTGTAAAATGGAGTCAAAATAATTATAATGTAAGTGAAAGTGAATTTTCTAATTCAACTCCAATTACATTAACTTTAGATGGATGCAGCGAAATTCCAATATATGTTTCATATACTCATACACAAGGAAATCCATATCCAGCAAAAGAATATGATGATTATACTCTTACTGGCACATCTATGACTATTCAAGCAAATGAAAATGAAGCTTCAACAAATGTTTATATAATAAATGACAGTTGCTATGAACAATACACTGAAACAGTTGATTTCAAAATAATTTCAGTTGAAAATGCCAAAACTGAAACATCAAGTTATACTACTACTATTTCAATTTCTGATAATGATAATAAATTAAACGTTTATTGGATAAATAATTCAAAAACAGTTGTTGAAAATGAAAGAGTTACTATAACAGCAGAACTGGATTATACACCAACATGCTATCCTGTTTCATTTGATTACACATTAGGCGGTACCGCAACCCCTGAAGATCATTCATTAGAAAATGGAAAAATTACATTTGCAATAAATGAGAAAACAGCTTCAAAGTCTTTCACAATAACTGATGATAATTGTTATGAATACACAGAAAACATTCTAATATCAATTAATGCAGATTCAATAACAAATGCAGATAAAGGTAATCCATCAATTTATACAGTTACAATAAAAGAAAATGATCAAACAAATAAACCATTCTTAAACTGGGGAAGAAATTCTTATACAATAACTGAATATCCAGGAAGTCGTACTATTAGTGCTACATTATCTTATTCAACTTGTGTACCAGTTTCTTTTGATTATACAGTAAGTGGAACTGCTACACAAGGTGAAGATTATTCACTTTCAAATGGCACAATGTATTTTAATGAAAAAGAAAAGATTTCAAAAAAAATCTTTGAAATTTTTTATAATAATGAATTTGAATATACAGAAAATATTGTTTTATCAATAAATGAAAAAGCAATTACAAATGCCACTTCAGGATCACCATCAAAATTTACAATAACAATCATTGACAACACTCTATGCAAACAACCACCTGATATGATTTTAAATGATAACGATGTATGTGTTGATGAAGATAATTCATTTATTTTTGCTCAATGTGCATCTGGAAATAGTTGTGTGGACAATCCTATATCTATTACTGCACCAGACGCAGGAAGTCAGCCTGTCTGGCTTACGTTAACAACTAGTAATGGCTGCATATCTCTTGCTGATAACAATGCATACTCAAATATTATTATTCTAAATAATACAGTAGAAAATATTAATTCCTCTTTAAATAATCTTGAGTTTAAACCTTATACTAATTATTGTGGAACTGCACATATTACAGCAACGATTAACGATCCAAACAATAATAATGAATGTCCAGCAAATAGTGTTGATAAACAAATAACTATAACAGTTAATCCTGTTAACGACCCTCCTGTTCTTTCTCAAGTTAGTGAATCTATTCATTATACTGAAAAATCAAATCCAATTCCTATAACATCAAATGTAAGTGAAATTGATACAACAATTTTTGAAAATGGGTGGCTTCAAGTTGAATTTACCCAAAATGCAACAATTAACGATAAATTAGGCATTAAACAAGATAATATTATTATCCTTGACACTATTAATCATTATGTGAAGTGGAATGAAAGTAACTCAAATAAAATTTTCGGTACATATTCTGGAGGTTATATTTATACTTCTCCTTTAAAAATTAATTTTAATGAAAACGCAAAAATTAGATACATTAATAAATTACTGAAAAATATCTCATATAGCAATACTTCATGTAACCCATCAAATTCGATACGAAAAATTAAATTACAAATAGATGATGGTGCTGAAAAAAACAGCAAAAGTAATGAAATATTTAAAGAAATTAATTTTCATAAAGTTAATGATGCACCTGGTTTAACTTTAAATGCTACAAATCAAATTTCAGAAGAAAATGTACAAATGAATATTTTAACTGAACCTCCAACTATTACAGATTGCGATGACACATATATGGAAGAAGCAAAAATTAAAATAAATACTGGATATGAAAAAGGACAGGAAAAAATAATTTGTACAACAAATATTTTCCAATGGAATTGGGATGAAAACAATGCTATCCTGACTATGGAACGTAAGAGTAGTCAAAATGATCCAACAACAAGTGAAACCTACGCTGATGCATTGCAAAAAATAATATACGAATTTTATGGCGATAATCCTCTTAAATCAAACAAAGATATTGTATTTTTTGTTAATGATGGTGAGGCAGATAGTAATACTCAAACAGTACAAATCACATTATATCCTTATAATGATAAACCAGAAATAACAGCTCCAATAACTGAAACAATAGATGAAGATGAAAGCCTTACATTTGTTGCAAATATAAATCCAATAAAAATTACAGACACAGATGCAAATGATAATAATGTTCAAATTGAATTAAGTGTTGATTATGGAAGTATTACATTAAATTCAAATGGAACATCTTCTTTAACTTTAGATAAAAACAGTGCTTCAAATGATAAAAAGATAACAGGCACAATTAATAACATAAACAATGCCTTAAATGGAGCTATTTATAAACCATACGCAAATTATAATGGCGAAGATCATTTTACAATAAAGGTTAATGATCTTGGAAATACTGGCTATGGTGGAGAATTAACTGAATCAAAAACAATAACAATAACTATCAACCAACTGTGCGACCCTACAATAATTCAATTTACAAAAAATAGTTTCGTTTATTCTGAAAGTAATGAAATACAAGTTTATACGCCTGTTTTTCTTGATGAAGAAGCGGCTTTAAAGGATGCTGATTATCCTCGTAATGAAGGGCAGTTTAATGGAGGGGAATTAACTGCAAAACTAATTGCTGGCAGCCAAAATGATTATATAACAATTAACACTCTCAATGATTTTAATATTTTTGATAATGATATTAAAATATCAAGTGTTGTTATAGGAACAATTCAAAGCAATTCCAAATCAAACACAATGTTTACAATAAATTTTACAGAACATGCCACTTTAGAAAACGTTAAAAAACTCGTACGAAATATAACTTTTTACAATACAAGTGATAATCCTAGTTCTCACACAAGAACATTTCAACTTGAAATAGTTGATGGGGGGCAATGTGAATCTTCTAAAGAAATTAAAATTGCTGTTAAAGGTAATAATGACCCTCCAACTGCTCATGGAGGTTGTTTTTATATTACTGAAGGAGGCATGTTAAGCTATACTTTAATAGCAGATGATCCAGATTCATTATCATTGCATTATAAGCATTATATATTATCTTCAGATTCAAACTGTGCACAAATAACTATAAATAACAATGGTCATTTTGAATATAATCCCAATGAAGATATTTATGGATTTGATACCTTTACTTATAGTGTAACAGATAATGAATATACTAGAACAGCAAGTATAAGTATTTCAATAACTCCGAAAGTTGATGAACCAATTGCTTACACTGATATTATAAGAATTAATGAGGATGAATCAGTTGACTATAAGCTAAAATATTATGACCCAGATAATGATGCTGACAAAGTATGTCATCCTGAACAAACTTCATACACAAGCAGTATGTCAGAAAATCCATTAAGTTTTACAATAGTAGATTATCCAAATACAAATAAAGGTACTATATCAGAATTTGATAAAAATAATGGCACATTAAAATACACACCAAATATAAACAAATATGGCAATGATTCATTCACATTTGAAATAAATGATGGAACTTACACTTCTACTGCAATAGTTCAAATTGAAATAACACAATTATGCGATGATTTACCTCAAGCTAATCCTGATATAATATATTTATTTGAAGATACACAAAAACAATATACTTTAACAGCTTCTGATCCAGATAGTATTACAAGCTGTGGAAAACTCTCATATACTATTGTTTCAAACCCTGAAAAAGGCATAATAATAGGATTAAATTCAGAAAGTGGTTCACTCACTTATTCTCCATATGAAAATAAACATGGAAATGACAGCTTTATTTTTAAGGCATATGATAATGATGGTCTCTTTAATACAGCAAAAATTGAAATAAATATTACACAGGTGAATGACAGGCCAACAATTAATGTTACTAATAATTATACAACATGTATTAATACAAATATTGAAAATATTACATTTGATATTTATGATGTTGAAACACAACCAGAAGAATTATCTGTAACAGCTCATTCATCAAATCAAAGTTTATTAAATGATAACAATATAAAATTAATAGATTTAGATTCATTAGCAATAACTCCAACTACTGGTCAATATGGAGATATCAGCATTACATTAACTGTTTTAGATAATGATGAATCAAATCCTCTTTCAAACACAACTTCATTTAACCTTAATATTAATGATACACCTTCTATTTCAGATTTAGAAAATCAAAGTATTGCAATTATTGAAACACCTGATTCTCTAAGATTTACTATAACAGATCGTGATGATTCACTCTTATATATTGATATTCTATCCCAATCAGAAAATATTATGCCTTACTCCAAAATTCATATACAAGGTTATACTGTATCTGAAAATGGAAAAACCTACACAATAAATACAACTGAAGCTGGCAGTAAAACGCTGACCTTAACAATGGACAAAGCAGATAATCATGGATGGAATGATATTTGCCTTACACTAAGTGATGGTAAATATGATAAATGTGAAATTCAAAAATGCTTTACATTATATATAGAAGATAATTATTGTCCAATTTTTACAAAAATTTATAATCAAACAACCAACGAAGATACAGCAATCTCTATTCCAATAACAGTAACTTCAGATAAATCACCACTGACAATATCAGTATATTCTGAATATGAATCAATAATTGAACATGCAAATATAAACATTTCAGGAATAAGCGTAACATCAATTGACAATAATAATCACCTTGCCTATAACACACCAAATACAGGAGAAACCTATACAATTACAGTTACACCAAATTTTAATCAAGTAAGCACTGTAACAATCAGTACTTATTTTTCATCACTAACATGTACATCTTATATGAATTTTGACTTATCAATAGCCCCTGTCTGCGATGCCCCAACTATTGGAATAATTGAAGTTGAACCATTTGATGAAGATCATGAAATTGATATTTTATTGGATATTAATGATGTAGATAGCATTATTGCCTTAAATAAAATTGAAATAACTGCAATAAACAGTACACAAAAGCTTGATCTTTCACCTGCAAATTTAATAAAATATACTGAAGATTCCAATATTAAGCTAAAAATTAAGCCTGATAAAGATCAATATGGCCAGTCAACAATTATTGTCACTGTCACAGATGATTGCAATTTAACAGCATCAACAAGCTTTAACATAACAGTTAATGAAATAAATGATCCTCCTGAAATTTCTGTAATATCTGATAAAACTATGGATGAAGATACTGCCTTAAGTGTTAATTTCAGGATTACAGACCTTGAAACAGATCCACAAGATTTAACTAAAACAATCAATCTTATTAATGGCACATGTCTGACAATAAATCCAACATTAAATTGTTTAAAAAATAACAATATTGGCTTTGATTTTATTAATGGAGTAAGCTTAAATTCACAATCCTTAGATATTACTTTAACAATTGAGCCTCATCAAAATATCAATGGACATGCAAAAATCCAAATTAAAATTGAGGATTCTGATGGTAAATCTGCTTATGAAAATTTTTCTCTCACAATTAACTCAATATGCGACCCACCTGTTATTAGCAATATGTCGGATCAGGTCATACCAGAAGATAGCTCTATTCAAACAATAAGCTTTTCAATAAGTGATATAGACACTGAAAAAAGTGATATAAGTCTTTATACAAGTGTAGTAAATCATGAATTAATTAAAAGTTTAAAAATTGAAGATAATAAAATTAAAATAATCCCGGCTCCAGATAAAAATGGCAGCACTAAAATAACATTATGGGCCAAAGACGATAATAACTGCTTTAGTGAGGAACAATTTAATCTGACTATTGAGTCAGTTCCAGATGCTTTTGATGTTAATTTATATACTAAGGAAGACCCTGAACAATGGACTTATGGTAATTTTGCATATGATGTTTCAAATCCATTAGATAATTGTTCTATTGAAAGCGGGCCATATTCAGGTACTGTTGAAATAATTAATACTTCAACTGGTGAATTCAAATACACACCTGACCATAACGTTAGCGGCTTTGATTATTTTTATTATAAAATAAGAAAAAATAGTTTTAATTCAAATACTGCAAAAGTAACAATTTCAATTACTCCTGTTAATGACAGGCCAGAAATATTGGGTTTAGATGAGACAATATCATATTCAGAAAATGAACTATCCTTTATTTCACAAGCATTAGAAATTACTGATGTTGATAGCCCTGAAATGGTAAGTGCTGTTGTATGGATTAATAATTTTGGACAAAGCGAACAGGGACAATACACACTTGTTTATGGCTCTGATTTATATGACAGTATAGAAGGTGTTCATGGTCAATGGAATCCTAAAACTGGAATTTTAACACTTCAAAACACAAAAACAATAATCAATTATCAAAAAGCATTAAAAGCCATAAAAATAGACACATCAAAGGCCCCTCCATCAGAATCAATAACTATTTCATATATGATAAATGATGGTGAAGATAATAGTCTTGTTAAAAATCAATATATAACAATTACGAGAACTAATAATCCACCTGAGATTATTGCTCCAAAAATTATTGAAATTAATGAAGATACTGAATTGTATTTTTCAGATAACAATAGTATTATTATTAAAGATATTGATGCTGGCAATGAACCCTTAAAATTAACCCTTACAGCAAGTTCTGGAACTTTATCATTTACACAAATTACAGATAATTTGGATTTTATTAATGATAAGCTTCTTACATTAAAATTTACACCACTTCCTGATTTTCCATATACACAAACAAAGGGTTATTTAAATATTCATATTAGTGTTAATGATTTAGGAAATACAGGCCCTGTTTATAAAACTGCTGAACATAATGTTTATATAACTGTTAATGAAATTGATGACTGCCCTAAAATTGAACAACCAGATGAAGCAATTTCATACACAGAAAATCATGGCGAATTATTTATTTATCCAAAAGCAAACTTATACGATGTTGATCATCCAAATTTTTCTGATAGAAACTTAGCACTTAGTATTGATGGTTATAATACTTGTGAAGATTTATTATCAATAAATAAATCTGAAGTTACAGTTTTTGAAAAATATATTTCTTATGATGGAGAGCCAATTGCAAAAGTGAATAGTTATGAAAAAGATAAAATTTCACTTAAATTTTGGTATACTGACCCTTCACTTGAAACAATTGAAAATTTTATTAAAGCTATCAGTTATGAAAATGTTTCAAACAATCCCTCAAAATCAAAAAATATTATATTCAGTTTAACAGCAACTCAATGTGAACCTGAAAATATCACTACATTAATAAATATTATATCTATAAATGATCCTCCAATCGCTTATGAAAAAGTCATTGAAACACAAGAAGATGAACCAGTTTCATTTACACTTATTGCCAGAGACCCTGATTCATTAAGTGATCTGATTTTTAATGTTTCTAGTAATCAAATCACAGAAAAAGACATTAATTGTTATACATTGGCAAATAACTGCAATAGTAATTCATATACTTTGTATTGTGAAAAAGAATTTGTATATACACCAGCAAGCAATTTTTATGGAACCTACAGCTTTACTTACAATGTAAATGATAATTACCTTCCTTCAGAAAACAAAAATGTAATAATTGAAATATCAAAACAATGCGACGCGCCAGAGGCAGTTGATTTATCATTAACAACTTCTGAAGATAATAAACTATCAGGCAATTTACAGGTAATTGATCCTGATATGGCTATAAATCCAGATGATGAAACTATAACATATGCAATAAAAAGTAATCCAGAACATGGAGATATTACAAACTTTAATCAAAATACAGGTGAATTTGATTATATTCCTGATAGAAATTTTCATGGTTCAGACAGTTTTACATATACAGTAACTGACCACTGCACAATGACAGATACAGCAAAAGTAAGTATTGATGTTACGAGCAATATAGAACCCCCATCAATTTCAACAATTCTAAATCAATTTATTGAAGAAAATACTGCAACTAATGAAATTGCATTTACTGTAACTGATGATGATACTCCTGCTAACGACTTAACTATAACAGTTGACTTTATTAATAACGCATCAACACTTACAATAACAGAAAGTAATGTTGTAACAAAAAATTATACTTCTCGTAGGACAATTTCAATAACTCCATCAGAAAATGAATATAATATAACTCCATCAGGCATAAGTTTTGGAAATACATATATAATCATTACTGTAACAGATTCTGATGGATTATCCAATACAACAAGCTTTGCTTTAAATATTACTCGTGTAAACCAGCGCCCAGTTGTAGAATCTATACAAAATATTGTAACTTGTAAAAATACTGTAACTTCTTCAATTCCATATACAATTTCAGATAGAGAAACTCCAGAACAATTAAAAATATCACTTGAGTCGTCAAATACATCTTTAATCAGCAATGATTCAAAAAATTATTCCATAATTTTTTATGATAATTATACGTATTTAAGAATCAAACCACAAACAGGTAAAGCTGGTAATGCAGACGTTACACTAATAGTAACTGATCCTTATGGATTAACTTCATCTACACAAATTAATGTTGATGTTTATGATTATCCTGAAATACAGGCAATAGAAGATCAAGAAATAACAGCAAATTCTAATCATACAATATTAACAATAACAATTTCCGACCCTGAATTTTCAGAAATAACACCAATAGTTAAGCCAGTTAATAATGAATTATTGCCATATACCCGGATTAAATTAACTAAACTGGAAACTCAACAAACAGAGCATAGTTATAAGTTAGAGTTAACAAGAACTGTTAATCAAGCAGGAGATACAGATGTAGAAATTATTGCAACAAATGGGCATTGTAATATTAGTGAATTTTTTAAATTAACAATTGTACCAGAATCACCTATTCCAAATATATCTGAAATTCCAGATCAGACAATTTATGAAGATGATCAAACACAGCCACTTCAATTTACAATTACAGATCTTGCAGGAAGTGATAACTATTCTAACTGGGTATGTTTTTTTCATTCATCAGATACTGTTCTTGTTCCAGAAAATAATAATAATATAATCTGTAATGGTTCAGGATACACTCGAAGTGTTATTATTAAACCTGCTCATAATGAAAATGGCTTTGCAAATATTACAGTTGGAATTAAAAAAGGGGGTATGGCTGTTTCAACATCTTTTGGCTTAACAGTAATTGCTGTCAATGATGCACCCTATACCCCAATAATTGGAAATTTATCTACTTATGAAGATACAGCAACACAGCCTTTCAGCTTTACAATTGGTGATGTTGAGCCTCCATTAAACTTAAAAGTATCAGCTGTATCATCTGATTTTACTAAGGTAACCAATACAAATATTATTATAAGCGGAAGATGGAATGAAAAATCAATACAAATTATACCTTCTGATAATGAATATGGAAGTCTTTCGATTACTGTTACTGTCACTGATAGCGACAGCCAACCACTTAGTTCATCAACGAGCTTTTCACTTACTATAACTCCGGTAAATGATCCTCCAATTGCTCAGTCAGATACAATTTATTTAACAGAAAATACAAGTATAAATTATACTCTTTTAAGCTCTGACATTGATGGACTTACACAAACATATACCATTGTTACTCAAGGTAATAAAGGTACACTTACAATTTTTAACAATACAAGTTACTGCACATATACACCAAATTCTAATATTAATGGAGAAGTTTTAATTGTATTTATGGTAAGTGATCATGAAAATCTTACAGATACTGCTCAAATAACAATTAAAATAACTCCTGATAATAATCCACCAAATGCACAATCTTATACTATTTATGTGCTTGAGGATAACTTAAAACAAGATCAACTTCAGGTTTCTGATCCTGATTTAAATGACAATCCTTCAAATGAAAGTTTATATTACACAATATCTAACTGGCCAATTAATGGGCTTATTCAAAATTTCAATACTTCAACAGGTTATTATGAATATTCCCCAAATAAAGATTATGACCAAACTGATTCATTTGCTTATACAGTTACTGATTCAGATTATGAAACTGCAACAGCTACTGTCTGGATAAAAATAACTCCTGTCAATGATCCACCAGTTGCAAATCCATATACTATTGTTATAGATGAAGATAATATTGCTGAAGGCACACTTTCATATTCTGGTTCATATACTGACATTGAAAATAATCCAGTTGAATATACATTATACACAGGTGATTTAACTGCAAGTTTAGGAGTATTCAGCCTTTCTGAAAATGGTCAATTTGTTTATACTCCAAACACAAATGTTTATGGTGTTGATTATATCGAATATCGAGTCTTTGAAACAATCTCTGATGGTAAATATTCTGAACCTGCAAGAATAACTATTACTATAAACCCGGTAAATGACAGACCTGTTCTTAGTCTTGTGCAAAATATAATTAGAGCACAAGAAAATGTTCCAATTACAATAGCTCAGGGTATTACAATCAGTGATGAAGATAATACACATTTACAAAGTGCATCAATAACTATGACATGCCATGATCCTTTTACACATCTTGATTATTCAATAATCAGTTATATTGAAAATCATGAAAAACAAGACAATAGAAAAATAAGCCTTGTTGGAGAAGATAAACTTAATCTTTATGAAATTGCAATTAACAAAATAGAAATTATAACTGGTGATTCCCCTGCTCTAGATCCTTGCATGCTTACAATTACAGTTTATGATGGGCAAAGCCATAGTAACTCTGTAACTCAAACTGTCAGTATAACACAAGTAAATGACAGCCCAGAAATTTATGTCCAAAAATCTCAGATTGATTCTAATGAAGATGAAATAATATATTTTAATGCAAGTAATGGAAATGCTATTTCAATTACTGATGTTGATGCAGAAGGCAATAACATTCAACTAACTTTATCTTGCCAAAGTGGTTCATTAAGCATATCCAATCCTGATTCTATAAGCTTTACAGGTGATTCTGATGGAACAAGTGATACAATTACAGTAATAATAGATAAAATCAATGACATTAATAATGCATTAACAGGACTTTTCTATCAACCTTCAGAACATTATTCAGGCTCAGACACTATTTTAATCACAATGAATGATTTAGGAAATACTGGTGAAGGTGGTGCTAAAAGTGTTACCAAAACAATTAATATCGAAATAAATGAGGCTTGTGACAATCCAATAATTAGCAGTTCTTCTGATGAACCTGTTGTTTATACTGAAGGTTCTTCTCCATATCTTGATAATTATGCAAGTTTAACTGATCCTGATTCTGATAATGAAAATTTTAGCACAGGCCAACTACGTGCAATTATTATAGATGGTTCTCAATTTGATATGATAAGTTTCAGTGAAACAAGTGATTTTCGTATAAATGAATATGGTAACTTGAAAAAAGCAGGTGTTGATTTTATTTTTGGTAGAAAATTATTAAGTGAAAAAAATAATTTAATAATTAATTTTTCAAATTGTGCAAATTCTGTAAGTAATAATTATACATGTGATCAAATACTAAATATTGATGCTGTTGAAAATATGATTAAAGATTTAGTATTTAAAAATACTTCAACAAATCCATCATCAAATACAAGGACAGTTCAAATAAGTGTTAAAGATGATTGTGGATTTAGCAATGTTTTAACTAAGAAAGTTAAAGTAATCCCGATAAATTCAGAACCTGAAATTACTGACAAGATTCAAGATATAAACGAAGATAATATGTCAACATTTCAATTAAAAGGCTCTGATTATGATGGTGACTCCCTTAGTTACACAATTATTACAGACATTAATAATCCATCAAAAGGTTCAGCAAGTCTTTCAGGTGATATGTGCACCTATACTCCAAATTTGCACATAACAGGAATAGATACTTTTACCTATAAAGCTTTTGATGGAAAGCGTTACTCAGATGCTAAAACTATAACAATTAATATACTGCCAATAAATGATAAGCCAATAGTATATAATCAAACATTATCTACTTTAGAGGATACTCCAAAAGAATTTACTATTACAGCAGCAGATGTTGATTCCAGCCCTCTGACAATGACTATAAATTCAATAAATGTAAGCTGTGAATCAATAACAAGCAACTGTAATGCGTATTCTATAAATAATATTACTGCTTATACCTGTACAAAAAAATGCACTTATACACCATCTGATGATTTTTATGGAGTTGATAATTTTACATATATTGCCAGTGATGGTTTAACTTTTTCAGATACAGGTCAGATAACTGTTAATATTCAATCTATTCCTGATACATTTAATTTAACTGTAACAACAGATGAAGATGTTTATACAAAATTTACATTAAAAACTGATTCTAATGCTGAAAATTTTACATTTATTACATCTGATCCAGCTCATGGAATAATAAGTTTAGATTCAGCCAACCCGGAAAAATGTTCATATACACCATACACTAACTTCAATGGTTCTGACTCATTTGAATTTTCAGTTATCAGTGAAGATGAATATCAATCAAATACAAGCACTGTCAATATTATGGTAAATTCTATTAATGACCCTCCAATTATCTACAGCATTAATGATCATAATACTGATGAAGATACTGCTATTGCCATTGCTTTTAAAATATCTGACGTTGACTCTGAAGACTTACATACTTTTACATCATCTTCATCTGAGCTGACTCTTTTTTCAAATATTTATACAACTGGCTCTAATACAGATTATACTCTTCATATAATACCAGCACAAAATGAGTATGGAAAAGCAATAATAAGCTTAACAGTAACTGATCTTGGAGGTCTTACAAGCAGCACTTCATTTACTTTAACAGTTAATTCAGTTAATGATTCACCATATATTAGTGAAATAGAGGACACTATTATATGTGAAAATACATCAAACATAAGTTTTGAATGTATAATTCAAGATGTTGAAAAAGCAGCTAATGAATTATCAATAACTACTTCTGCTGATTCGTTAATTCAAGATATTACATATACCTGTAATAATAATGATTGCAAAATAACAATAAATCCAAAATCATATACATGGGGAAATGCTAATATCTCAATTTCAGCATATGATGGAATATCTACAACAACTGAAAGCTTTAATTTAACTATAAATGCTATACCTGCGATATTAACAATAACTAACTATAAAACAACTGATTTAACCAGCTCTTTTCATATACCTTTTACTGTAACTGATGATTTTTTTATTGCAAACCAATCATTAAGTATTACAGCAAGATCTAAAAACGACATGTTAGTTGATGATACTGATAATCAAAATCTTTCAATTGAACTAAATGAAGGAAATAGTTATACATTAAATATAACGCCTGCTGAAAATACAACAGGTAAGTCTATAATTACAATCATAGCAAGTGATGGCATATGTCAGAGTTCAAAATCATTTCAATTAGATGTTAACAATCCACAACCAACAAATACTGATCCTTCAATTGGAAAAATTGATGATATGACAATTTATGAAGACTGGAAAGATATGCAAATTATACCTGAGCCAGTTTCTTTTACTATTGCAGGTGGAAACAGCTATGATGATCTGACCATAGTGTCATTTTCTTCAAATACATCTATAGTTCCTGCTGATTCTGATCATATAATTATTTCAGGAACAAACTATAATAATCAAACTATTCAGATAAAACCTGCTCCTGATATGTTTGGAAGGCTTGAGATAACACTTGGTGTAAAGAAAACAAATGAATCATTAATGGCAACAGAGGCGTTTGACCTCACTGTTATTGCAGTAAATGACCCACCAGAAATAACCCAAATAGAAGATCAAACAATTGACGAAGATCCGATTTCTGCTTCTGGTATCAGCTTTACTGTTAGCGATAAAGAGACGTTGTTTGACGATTTAATTCTTAGCCATGAATCAGGAAACATCAATATTGTTTCACAGAAAAATATCACTATTGACAGCTCAGAAGCATGCCAGCATAGAACACTTATGATAACTCCTACTGCTAATGAAAATGGTGTTTTGACTGTTACTATTACTGTTAATGACAATGATTCTATTACTCCGCTCACTGCAAACACTATCTTTATATTAACAATAAATGAAAAAAATGATGCTCCAATAGCTTATTCGCAGACATATTCTGTTAATGAAGATGAAGAATTATCATTTACATTGACTGGCTATGATATTGAAAACTCTCCTTTGAACTTCTTTTTAATTGATAATGCTTACACAAACACACAAATAACTACAAGCAAAGCAGCTATTTCACTAACTTCAAATTCTATTTGTTCATATTCTCCAATTAAAGATCAAAATGAATGGGATATGTTTGAATTTGTTGCAAATGATGGAGAGCTTAACTCTCAAAAAGCTCAAATAAAAGTATATATTAATCCTGTTAATGATCCACCAAATGCATATACAAAAACAATAACTGTTATTGAAGACACTCCAAAATTATTTACTGTCACTGTTATTGATGTTGATAATAATAATAAAAATGAGCTTTCTTTTTCTTTACCATATTCCCTGACAGCAAATTCTGCAAAAGGTAATTTAACAACAATTAATTCATCAGAATGGTTTAAATACACACCATTAGATAATGATAATAATTCATATACATTCACTTATAAAGTATCAGACCCTGAAGGCCTGACTGATACTGCTGTAATATCTGTTAATATATCTCCTGTAAATGATATACCTGTTGCAAATAGTTTAACATTTACAATTACAGAAGATACTTCTATATCTAACAAATTAAGTGGAACTGATATTGATGGAGATTCACTAACTTATATAATTTCCAGTGATCCTGATGTAACTAATGGGAATGTTGAAATTACTGATTCTCAAAATGGAAATTTTAATTATGTACCCAGGAGTGATTCTAATGAAACTGATTATTTTGAATATAAAGTCAATGATGGTAATAAAGATTCTGAAAATGCAAAGGTTTATATAAATTTAATATCTGCAAACGATCCACCTGTTATAAGTGGAATTTCAGATATTGAATATACAGAAAATACAAGAAAAGCTCTGGCAGAATTCTTTGAATTAACAGATGTTGATAATGATAAAATTTACAGTGCGGTTTTTGAAATTGATAATTGCAATAATGATGAACAGTTTATAAATACTGCTTTTGTTGAAAATCAATTTTCTACTATTTCAAGACAAATAACAGCTGTAAGTAATCATTGCATAATAACCCTGTCAGGCGCTGATTGGAAAAGTAACTATTTACATGCAGTTAGATCATTTAAATTTATTTCAGGTGATTATTCAATGCCATATACTCGAACAATTTATTATAGTGTTAATGATGCTGAGTCTCAAAGCAATGTACTTACACAAACAATCACTATTACAAATATTAATGATGCTCCAATTAATTCAATACCTCAGTTGCAGTATGTAAACGAAAGTACATCTGGAAGTGAAAATTTTATTGAGTTTTCAGAAAACAATGACAATCAAATAAGTATTAGTGACCCTGATGCAGCTTCAAATAATGTTATGATTTCTTTAACAGCAGTTAATGGCTCTTTTGAAATTACTGACACAGATAATTTTGAACAAAGCTGGAATCCAGAAACAAAAACCAGCCAGCTTAAGGGAAAAATTAATGATATTAATATTGCATTAAATGGATTAAAATTTTATCCTGATTTAAATTACAATGGCCCTGCAGGAATTACATTAACAACAAATGATCTTGGCAACTATGGAACTGGTGGTGAAAAAACAGATATTGATTATATTCAAATAAATGTTAAACCTGTTAATTCATGTCCAATTATTTCATGGGATGGAAGAGATATAACATACACTGCAAATGGACATCCATTAGTTATTGATGAGCAGGCAAATGTATTTGATCGTGACAGCGAAACCTTTTTATATGGAGTTCTTACTGCCTCTTTTACTCAATCATACACAAATAATAATGATAAACTTATAATATCAACGTATGATGACTTATTAAAAATTACTTTAGAAAATTATATATACATAAATAGCAAGGAAGATATAGTTGCTATGTATCATGAAGGAACTGCAAATTCAGATCCTTTAAAAATTACATTTTTAAGTACAGCCTATATTGAAGATATCGCACTTGTTATGAGACATATTGCTTATACAAATATATCAATTAATCCAACAAATAACACAAGAACAGTTGAAATAAGCTTTCATGAAAATAATGGAATTATCTGCAATACATTATCTAAAACAATTAATATGGAATATACTTCAAATGTGAATGAATTTTATATTGTTTCAAGTGCTGGTGAAGAAGGTAGTATAACTCCATCTGGAAAAATTCTTGTATCACAGGGTGATAATTTAACATTTACTGTTTCTTCAAATGATAATTGTTATCATATAAAAGATATTCTTGTAGATACTAATATTGACGATTATACAGACGCAAAAAATATTGGAAATCAAGAAACTTATACATTTAAAAATATTCAGGCAAATGGGAGTATTGAAGCTGTTTTCTCAAAAGAAGATCAAGGGTTAGTCTGGGGAATAGAAAAACAAGACGATTATTGCCATTTATTTTCAGTTAATATTTATTATACAGATGCTCCAAAATTTTATGGATATTTAACCAACAATGGAAGTATTCTAAGTGAGATTAAATCACTGGCTGTACTTTCAATAGCTGACAAAGCATATATACTTGATAATAAAACCAAAAGCTTATATTCAATAAGTGATTTGAGCTCTTTAACTCCATCTAACAAAGATAGTGCATTAAATGTTTCTTTAATAGGTGAACTATCACTGGATAATTCAGAAGATGATTGCATATCTGTTGTTGATATTAATTGTCTGGCATTTGATTCAGAAAATGAATTATATGGAATCAGCAATAGAGTTGACTTAAATAAAGACAACCAGAAGTTATGTCCTAAAAACAGACAATTATATCAAATTAATATTAATAATGCTTTATGCACTTTACGTTCTGATATTTCAGAAACATTGATTCAAGGAATAGCATTTAAGGAAAGTGCTATTATTGGCTTTGAAGATAAGAATACTAAAAACTCAAATATACGAGGCATAACCATTGATTATAATGCTCACCCAAATCCTGTTAAAGATTTATTTAATCTAACACCTTCAAATATCAAGGAATTTATAGGATATGAAGATCGTAATTGTGAAATTGGCTACTTAAAAGGTTTAGGTGAAGATAGAGAAGGCTATCTTTATGCTGCAATAGATAATGGATTGGAATCTGGTGATAAAGAAACAATAATTGTAAAATTTATTGCTCATGAGAAAAATCAGGGTAATAAGGATTTTACAGTATATCATCGTTATTTTACAAAGGATTTGTTAAATGTTGAGGCTCTTGATTTTGGCGGAATTCCAACAACGAACATGATTACTGCTACAATAAGTAATCTCTATCAAACTGATGACCCTGATACTAATGGCGGCTCAATAAGTCATTATGGAAATGTGCCTGTTGTTTGTAATGAAGATAAAGTCTTTAATATTAAGGCAGATGCAGGGTATAAAATTTCTGAAATAATAATTGACGATGAAAGTATTTCTGATGCACAAGACTTAACTGAATATTCATATCCTTTTAATACAGTTAATACTGATCACTCAATAGATGTAAAATTCGACCTTGAAAATTATCCGCCAGAAATATCAAATATTATGGATCAAACAACTAATGAAGATACTGCAATATCATCAATAAGCTTTACTATTAATGATAAAGAAACAAGCAATGTTAATTTGTCAATTTCTGTTATATCTTCTTATAATCCTCTAATTGCAAATGAGAATATAACATATAATAAAGATGAACAAACAGATAAATATTATCTGTCAATCACTCCGGCTGTTAATGAATATGGTACTGCAAATATATCTATTGCTGTTTGTGATGGTATTTTAACCACAACAACATCTTTTGCATTAACAGTTGTTGAAGTAAATGATTGCCCATCTTTTACTATTAATGAAAATGTTAATCTTTCATGTATAGAGGACTCGCCAACACAAATTATAAAAAAATGGGCACAAAATATTAATAAAGGGGCTTATAATGAAAATGATCAAAGTCTTACTTTTGTAATAACCCCACAAAATACTAATATTTTAACATCAATTCCATCAGTATCAATAACAAGCAATTCAACAAATGGAAATCTTTCTTTTACACCAGCACCTGATAAATATGGAGAAGAAACTTTTACCATTTATTTAAAAGATAATGGAGGAAGTGGCTGCTATACAAGTACATCATATAGTTTTAGCATTAAAATAACACCAGTAAATGATGCTCCATATTTTACAATAGGAAATGATCAGGCAGCATTTGCAAATTCTGGAAAGGTTGTTGTAAATAATTGGGCTAAAAATATCAGCCCAGGTTCAGATAATGAATCAGAAGCAAACTTATATTTTGTATCTACAATTGATAGAGAAGAATTGTTTGAAGGTTCTATAATTATTTCAGATTCAGGATCATTATCATTTACACCAAATCAATCAAATTTAAAAGGTACAGCAATAATATCAGTTAATCTAAAAGACAATGAAGGAACTGAAAATGGTGGAAATGATACAAGCCTTACTCAAACATTTCAAATTACGATTAAAACTATAAATAAACAACCATCATTTACTAAAGGCTCTGATATAATTGTTAATGAAGACAGTTCTTATACTTCGATTTCATGGGCAAGTGATATTAGTCCTGGCCAAAACGAAAATGATCAGAATTTATTTTTTAGCGTAACACCTTGCAGTTATACTTTATTTGAAAAATGTCCTTTTATTAATTCCAATGGTAATATCAGCTTTATACCAAAATCACAGGCATTTGGAAAAACAACTGTTACTGTTTTATTGAAAGATGATGGAGGCACATTAAATGGTGGAGTTAATACATCTAATTCTGAACTTTTAACTATTACTGTAAAATCTATAAACGATAGACCTGTATTTACTAAAGGTCCTGATATTGAAACAACACAAAGTGTATCTGATTATAGATATGAAAATTGGGCAACAAATATTAATGCTGGTGCATGGAACGAAGCTGGTCAGGAATTAAATTTTTATATTGAATCAAACTCAAATCCTGATATTTTTAGTGACAGCCTTGATATCAATCAAACCGGAACATTGGCATTTAGTCCTTCATCTTTAACGTATGGCAGTGCTATAGTTAAAGTCTATCTTGCTGATGATGGTGATAAATACACGAAAAGCGAAATAAAAGAGTTTAAAATTACAATTTATTCATCAAATCCACCAGAAATTTCTCAAATTTCTGATATTGATATTCCTGTAGATCAAAACACCGGGCTTATTAATTTCACTGTTTCAGATAAAGAAACATCCTCTGATGCATTGATGCTTACTGCAAGTTCATCAAACCCTGATCTTGTATCTATTGATCAAAACTGTTTAACAGGAACTAATGGAAATCGTTCAATAATTTTATCTCCAAAATCAGGACAATCAGGGGCATCTATTATAACAATTACAGTTATAGATGGTGAAAACCTCATTACCAAAGAAAGCTTTGTTTTAACAGTTTATCAAAAACCAGAAGCTGCCATTGGAATTGCAGATTGTTTTACAAACACTGGCTTGACACCAATGCCAGTCAGTTTTTCTCCAGTTAATTGTGAAAATCTGATTAATAGCTGGTACTGGAATTTTGGAGATGGAACTACAAGTAACGAAAAAAATCCTTTACATACATTTTATGTAAAAGAAAATGAATACTCAAGCTCATATACAGTCACCCTTACAGTTTCAGGACCTGGAGGATCATATACAGACATAGAATCAAATTATATTACTGTAAAAAAACCACTGATTGTGGATTTTGATGCTCCAGTGGAACAATTAAATGATTTAAAGCCTGTTACAGTAAGTTTTACAAATACTTCTATGCTCTATGGTTATTCTCCAACATGGACATGGAATTTTGGAGATAATACTGCAACAAGCTCTGAAATAAACCCAACGCATACTTATTCAAATGTAGGAAAATACACTGTTACACTAAAAGCTGTTATTGATGATCTTGAAATAATAAAAACAAAAGATAACTATGTTGAAGTGATTGGTAGAACTATTAAAGGAATTATATCATCTTGTACAACAAATGCTCCTATTGAAAATTATAATATTGAAGCAAAAATTGGTTCAACAATATATGATACAACAACCGACAATAATGGAGCATATACGATTACTGGATTACCAGCTGTTGACAATATAATTATTTTTGCAAGTCCATATAATGAAAAAGATCATTTTGAACGTTTTTATTTTAATAAAGATTTTAGTCGCTATGCTAATAAACTTTCAGCAATTAATAATGATTTAGAAAATATCGATTTTTGCCTTGAGCCTGTTTTAGATAATTGTATACAAGGAACTATTATTGACGATGCAAATAATGGTATTTCTGGTTTAATAATTGGAATCTTTTCTGAGATAAAAGAATTTTCAGAATTAACAAGTACAGATTTAAATGGTAATTATACAATTACAGGATTAAAGCCGTCAGATGATTACATTTTATCTATCTGGTCTGATGAATATGTAACTGAATATTTTTATTCAGATTCTGGAGCAGTTAATAATATTCTTTTTGCTTCAAAAATAAATATTACCTCTTCTCAGCAATGTATTAATTTAGAAGTTGTTAATATAGCCAAAGGTGGAACAATAAGCGGTTGCATAGTGTCTAATTATAAACCATTAAAAAATACCTGGGTATTTGCAAATTCAACATATATAAATGATGGAAATTCAGCTATGACAAATGAATCTGGTTGCTATACAATATTTGGACTTACAACAGAAAGCCAGGGAAAAGCAATAACATATTTTGTTGAGGTAAGACCAGATCAATATCCATATCAGGCTTATAACAATGTAACTGATCTTAGCCTTGCTACACCTGTTACAACTGGCAGTCAAAATATAGATTTTAACTTAAAATCAGGGTTTAACATCACTGGACAGGTTTTTGATGGCTATTATAATACACCGCTTTCTTATGTTGATGTATCAATCTATAACAATTATTATCCTGGAGCTAATGCTTTAACTGATGAACAAGGACGATATACTTTTCTTGATCTACCAATTTCTGATGGATATATTGCAATGGCTTCTGCACTTGATTATCAGGTTCAATATTATTCAAGACAAAATAATGATGTTGAAGCTACACGAATTATATTATCAGATAGTGATTTAGAAAACATTGATTTTTATCTTACCAAAGGTTATGTAATTTCTGGAAATGTATATATAGATGAATGTTATAACCCAAGTTATGAGGGTATTTCTGTAATAATACAATCTGAAAAAAACCAGACACCTTTTTATACAAAAACAGATCCAAATGGAAATTTTGAAATAGCTGGTCTTGATAGCAATTATAATGACTATATTTTGTATATTTTAACAAATGATTATATACCTGCCTATTATGATGATGATGCATCCTGTTCAACATCACATACTATAGATATGGCTGCAAATATTACGCCTGAACCATATACCAGTCGTTCATTTAAAGATTTGCTTTTAAAGACTGGCTATTCAATAATGGGAAAAATTGTTAATGAAAATAATTCACCATTAGGAAATATTTATATTGAAGCATTTTCTTATGATAATAATATTTTTCAGGATACAACCTCAACAGATCAATTAAATAATAATTCAAATTATCAAATTTCGGGTCTTGCACAAGGAACTTATGAAATAAAATTACTGCCTGATTCTTTGTATGCTGACGAAATTCGAGAAATTAATATAAATAATAATCTAACAGGAATAGATTTCATACTAACACAATCAGCACGATCAATAAGTGGCAATATTTATGCTCCAAATTCAAACATATCTTTAAGTATTAATGCCATATCTAATTCTAAACCAGAAGTTTTCAAAGTTATAAATATTAATGATAAAGGAACTATACAATATTTGATTAGCGGGCTTAAACCTTTTGATGATTATATTGTTGAATTAAATACATCTGATTATCCATATCAAGTTTATGATAGAAAACATTATAAAAAAGATGCAACTCTTATTGACCTGACAAATTTTGATAAATCAGATGTTAATTTTTATTTACGTGATGATCTTGTTTCCATATCAGGTAATGTTTCATTCCCTCTGGGAAGTACAAAAAATGATACTGTAAATATTAGTGCAATTTCAATAGATGATAAAATACCTGGAAAAACAATTGAAGTTACTTATAATGGTTCTGAAAATATTTCATATGTAATTGAATCATTAACAAAAAGCAAATATAGATTATATATCAGTTCCTCAAGATTTAAAAATTATTATTATGATGGAGCTATTGATAAATCACTTGCTATAATTATTGATATAAGCAGCACTTCAAAAGATAATATTGATTTGACTTTAGAAGATGGATTAAATATCACTGGAAATGTTACTAATGAACAATTCGAAGGTTTATCAAACATTTATGTTGAGGTTTCATCTTTAAGCACTGCTAATGCTAAAAAGGTTAAAACTTCTTCAAGTGGAACCTTTACTATTGAAGGTCTTGATTTAAATGTTAATGATTATATTGTAAAAGCTTTAATAAATGATATACCACCATTTTATTATAGTGAAAATGGAACAGTAAGGTCAGAAAAACTCGCATCATATATTAGTGGCAGCACTTATGATATTAATATTATTGTCAGTGCTGGAGAATATATTAATGGATTTGTTTATGATAAATCTGGTAAACCAGTTTCTGAAATGCGCGTAAATGCATCTTCAGATATTCATAAAATTGAATTTGGAGCAAATACAAACGAGTATGGCCAATATACCATAACAGGGCTGCCTTCAAGTAAAGACTATAAAGTTTTTATTGTTCCTGATTCATCACAGCAATATATTGCTCAGTCAAAAAGTAATGTATCTAGTAATAGCACAAATATAGATTTTATTTTATCAAGCGGTTTTTATTTCAAAGGTATTGTTACTGCCCAAAGTACAGGTTATCCAATAAGTAATTCTTTTGTTACGTTATTTTCTGATACTAATAATATAAACTTTTCTCAAGAAACACATAATGATGGACAATTTATTTTTTATGGGCTTCCATTTGGTTCAGATTATGATCTGAAAATTAAACCTTCTGTTAGTTCTAATTTAATTAAATTAAGTCAGACAAATATTATTATCAATGAAAACACAATTAATACATATAAATTGGAACCTGCAAAATGTTTTTCTGGCTATGTTTATAGTCATCATGATGTAACTCCACTTAATAATGTAATAGTCAAGGCATATTCAGCAATTCTTAAAAGCGAAGAATACGCAATATCAGATATTAATGGATATTATTATATTGGATATTTAAAAGAAGGAAATGACTACGAAGTAACAGCAAAACCATATGATAATTCTGATTATGCAGGTTATAAGTTTACAAATCAAATTGCTGGAAATAAAAATCTAAATTTTTATCTTGAAGAAGGCGGCTCAATTAGTGGTTATATTTATGATAATAATGGCAAGCCTGTTTACAACGCTAAAATCTATATTAGTTCAGAAATAGCTAATATTACTTCTTTAAATACATTCTCAGATGAATCAGGATTTTATATAATTAATAGATTACTTAAAACCAAAAATAATAACATTGTGGATGATTATATTGTCCAGGTTTATACTAATAATGAGTTTCCAATAAGCACAAAAGGCGGTAAAAAGGTTGGTGATCCTGTAAATTTTATATTAACGAAAAATTATTTTAAAGGTTATATTTATGATTCTAATAACAATTTATTACATGCTGATGGTCCTGATGTTAATATAGCGATATTTAATGAATCTGATAATGATTTATTAAAATATCAAGCTGTAAAACCTGATTCCAATTATTCATTTAATTACACAGATATTGAACCAACAAAAAAATTCTATATAAGATTTTTTGTCACAAAAGGATGCAATTTTAATCAAGATGGTGAATGGTCAAATAATGGACAAGGAACTTCAGATGACAGTCTTAAAACTCTATATGAAGTTGGCAATATTGTTATTTTTACATTTAGTGAAGGTACATGGTCTTGCGATTAATGTTAATAAAAAAGTAAAAGGAGATTATAATACATGAAAAAAAAATTCTCAAACATTAGACCTGTTATTGTAATTACATTGTGTTTGTTATTTGG
>Ga0272440_1000606_pt1 | contig 30190 bp, 19 predicted proteins | sample SSMMMBAug17_FD_192440 | JGI IMG/M metagenome (GOLD analysis project Ga0272440, IMG submission 192440) | Marine sediment archaeal communities from Little Sippewissett salt marsh, Falmouth, MA, United States - SSM-MMB-Aug17 | ecosystem: Environmental > Aquatic > Marine > Wetlands > Sediment ... | reverse complement strand
TAAGCGATCATAAATTTTGGGGTAGATAAAAGTAAAATCAACTAAAAATGTTCGCCCGCCTGGAGCTGAAGCTCCAGGCTATTCCTGTGTCGTCCCTAAAGGGACTTGAAGTGTTTAATTAAAAAGATACTATAAGTCCCTTTAGGGACGACACATAAATAGCCTGGAGCTTCAGCTCCAGGCGGGCGAGCTTTGAAAGGCGGACGAACATTTTACTTTTATCTACCCGAAAATTTATGATCGCTTACTTATTGTTCGTTTTGAGGTAATTGTACTGTAGAGACATAGCATGCTACGTCTCTACACGATCTTAATTTTTTGTACGATCAAGAACAATGAGCATGTAACTTTCAGAGCATTCCTAATCAATCCGAAATTACACTACAAGCCAACCTGTCGACGTGCCTCATACAAACCAATTGCAACTGCAGTTGCAAGATTTAAGCTGCGGACATGTGAAGTGGACATTGGAATATAAACTGGTACATGACAACGCTGTAAGATGCTGTCAGACAATCCCAGTGTTTCACTTCCAAATAAAAGCCAATCATTTTCTTGAAATGTAAAGTCTGTATATCTGACATCACCTCTCTTGCTGAATCCGATCCATCTGGCATTTGAAGGAATTTCATTTTCAAAGTCTTGAAACGTTTCATAATAGTACATTTCAACATAATCCCAATAATCAAGACCGGCGCGTTTAACAGCTTTGTGAGATATGTCAAACCCTAAGGGGCCGACAAGATGAAGCGGTGACTGTGTTGCAGCGCATGTTCGTGCAATATTGCCTGTATTGGGTGGGATTTGTGGATTTACCAACACCAGATTAAATCTATTTGTGCTTGTTTCACTCACGTTGTTCGCCTTCTTTCAAGGATATCTGTTGATTGTTATCAGATACAAAAATTTTATGTAATCCCAATGCACGTTCCTGATGCGCAATTGATAGCTCTTGAACCCTATTCACTACAATTGATTCACGATATGAGCTGATCATGCAAAGGGGGATGATAGATGCCAGAACGATAATAAAAATTAATATTGATAATTTGCCTTTATTTTCTATGCTCATTGGATACTCCAAATTTTTTATATAAATAGTTGCCACTTGCGTGGCTATATTGATAACGTCTTATTTATATATAAAATAACGCACTGCGGCAAAAATGTCAATAAATTCTTCTGCATTGCGGCATTTTATTTAAAAAGCTTTCATAATTATGCCTCCCCATTGTGTGTCATTTATTTCCAATATAACTTTAAAATTGTAAAAACGATCAAGGATTTGCTTTTTTTGAGATAAATAAAAACCGCTCAAAATCAAAACGCCACATGGCCCTAAATTTTGAATAAGATCATGTTGAATTGCTTGAATCTCATGAAGCATCATATTGCATATAACAATATCAAAAGGGTAGCGAATACATTCGGAAGATCCACAAATTGTTTGAATATTATCTATGTTATTAAGTGAAAAATTATTTCGTGCATCAATTATTGATGGAAAATCAATATCAATTCCCAGCAATTGACCTCCACCCAAACGTCTGGCTGCAATGAGCAATATGCCTGAACCTGTACCAACATCCAGAATGGACAGTTTTTGTGATGATTGTTTTAAATAGGCAACTAACAATTTGAGAGCAATCACTGTCGATGGATGTGAACCAGATCCAAATCCATTTCCTGGATTGATAATTACGATTTGTTTATCTGTTGTGGGGATTTCCCAGGGCGGACATATGATTAATTGATCACTGATAGGAATGGGATGAAAATGGACTTTCCATTCTTCCAACCAATCTTCATTTGCCAGTGTTTCCATTTTCAGTAAGCTTATATCTTTTTTGTCTGCCATGAACTGCTGATAGAATACATTAAGAACGTTTTGTATGATAATAGATGGATCAGTAAAATATACCGCCATGATAATATCAGACGCTTTTTCCTCAATTGTTTCAATGCCTGAGGAACCATGCTCAAAACAAACTGCAATCCAGAGATCTTCCCATTTTGGATTCAGGCGGACGATCATTTTTTGGTAGTTATTGTTTTGCATAATTACCTCCCAATTCAACGTTTGACCCCATCTGAGGAGCTTGTGTTAACAAAGATTTCATTTTATTTATAAGTGTTTCTGCCTTACTGTATTGATATATATTAATCAGATCAATCATTACGCGAATATCTTTAACAAATGCTTCTGGCCATTGTTTTTGATTTATTTCTTTGACAATCTTTTTGATTTGGACAGGTTTCGCATTTTGAATGTAAGGTAAAAGCCTAAGCAAAAGTTGATATAACGACTTCGTATCACCAAGTGGCATTGACTGATAGCCTTCATTTGATTTTGCATCGCTATCAAAGGGCAAATCTTGCTTAGCTTGGATTAATACGTGTCCTTTTGTGAACTTATGTGGCAAGGTGCGTTTTTTGGGTGAAATGAATTGAACAAGGATCTGAAGCAATTTATTTTCATCAATTGGTTTTGTGATACGTGCATTCATTCCAACATCAAGAATAGTGTGTAATGTACCAAACATGGCATCAGCAGTCATTGCAATAATTGGAATATGTGCATGCCCATTTTCATCTTCCCATTTGCGAATAGCAATTGTAGCGTCAATACCGCTCATAACAGGCATGTAAAGAGCCATGAGAATGCAATCAAAAGAATTGTTTTGATTTTTCAATAAATCCAGTGCAATTTCTCCATTGTATGCAATAGATATAAAAAAACCATTGTCAGTCAGTAATTCACTTACAATTTGTTGATTAATGCTATTATCTTCAACCAGAAGAATTCTCGCGCCCCGGATACAATCAAGGCCATCTAAGTTTCGGGCTATTGATTCGGTTTCATACCCAAATGTCTGCATGGACGAGTCTGAAAGAAGTGATTTATCGTGTATTTCATGATTATTACTCGGTGTCTGAATTTGTCTATCAAAACTTGCAGTAAAAAAGAAATGAGAGCCCTTGCCTGGTTCACTTTCAACATTGATTTCTCCATTCATCAACGCCACCAGTTTTTTACAAATAGACAATCCCAGGCCAGTACCACCAAATTTTCTTGTAATTGAGCTGTCTGACTGCTGAAAGGAATGAAATACTTTTTTTTGCTCATCGCATGTCATACCAATGCCGGTATCCAGTACTGAAAATTTGAGAGTCACTTGCTTTATTCCTAATATAATTGGAGACACTGTGATCTCAACTGTACCCCTTTGCGTAAATTTTATGGCATTATTGGTCAGGTTCAGCAAAATTTGATTGAGTCTAAAAGGATCTCCTTTTAAATAGACAGGGGTGTTATCAGAAATATTTACAATTAATTCCAATCCTTTTTTCTGACTCTTATCTGTAATCATATTTAACAGGTTCTGCATTACCTGATTCAAGTCAAAATTAGTATATTCCATATCCAGCTTACCCGCTTCAATTTTTGAAAAATCGAGAATATCATCAATAATCCTGAGTAAAGATTTGGCCGCATTATCAATTTTTTTTATATAATCATGTTGTTTGGGATCGATATTTCTTTTTAGGGCAAGGGCGCTCATCCCCATTATAGCGTTCATTGGTGTACGAATTTCATGACTCATGGTTGCCAAAAATTCACTTTTTGCTTTTGTCGCCTTTTCAGCTTCTTCTTTTGCCTGCTTTAGTTCTTCTTCCATCCTTTTACGTTCTGAAATATCAACATTTACTGATGCAATTAACCATTCTCCTGTTTCATCAATAAATGGTACTGCTGTAGTCAATATGAAGCGATTATTCTCTTTTGGCAGTGTATTTTCATAAACCACATTTTGATTATAAATTAATGCTGTTTGCAAAGGATGTGTTTCTGGCAGTTGCTGATATTCAAAAAAGTATTCACAGTAATTTTTACCCTGATAATTGCCATAAATTTTTTCCCATTCTGGGTTGACATAACGAAGTGACAATTTTTTATCAAAAATGCATAGGCCAGTCCGGGTAGCTCCCAGGATATATTGAATTTGATTGTCCAGTTTGTTGATTTCAGCCATTAACATTGTCAGTTTGTTCAATGCTTCTTCATTTTTCTTTTTTTGATGTTCAACATCCTGCATAACACTGATTGCAGCCATGCGTGATTTTTTTAGCGATTCAGAACGTTTTTTTACGATATCTTCCAATTCATCCCGCCTGGTCATGATGGTTTGCAGTTTTACAATCATTTGATCAAATGCCTGAGAAATTAAGCCAAGTTCATTATTTGATTTTAATCCAATCTGGTAATTTAAGTTTCCTGAATGAACAATTTCAATGCCTTCCTGAAGTTTTTCCAGTGGAACCAGAATACTTATGCCCAGATGAAGAACGAGAAAAATAACAATAATTGTCCCAAAAAAGTAAAAGGTAAGCAATAACCATGTGATCTGTTTCAGTTCTTTTCGATAATTATTTTTCGCATCTATCAAAAGTTCAGATGCATTAAATTGAATGCTTTTCAGTGTCTGGTTGATAGATTCAAAGATTGTTTTTTCGTTGTCCTGTAGTAATGAATCCGAATATCTTTGATTTTGATTGAATGTTGGGAGATTGATCAGCGTATCAAAAAGATTGTTTAATTTTTGGTTAGTATTTTTTAAATGGATGATGTTTTGATTTTCTGTACTGGCTGATTTTAATTGGTCTAAAAGATGGGAAAATTCGCGTTGTTTTTGTCTCCATTTCGTTTGGATACTTTTTTCTCCCTTATGCAGGATGACTTCTTGGGAAAGAATATTCAACTGATATGAACAATGTTCGATTTCATCAAATATTTCGATTTGAGCAAAAAGAATCTCTCTATATTTGATCTGCATAATGAAAAACAGACAAAGGGTCAATATACCTGTGATACTAATACCATTGATTAGAAATAGTTTACGCCTTAAAGACATGACTATATTCCTTTATATATTGAAATAAACTCAGATTCTGGCATGTTTAATGAAAAATAACATGCGCATTTTCTTGTACGTACAAAAAAATTGTAATGTATTACCCAGGAGGTTCGGACATTGGTTGGAATTCGGTTTTGGTCTGAGGCAAACATGTTCCCCCAACTTGTAAATACGCCCAGAAAAAATAAATCTTTTTTGAAATGCGCCCAGTTATTTTCAGAAAGCGCCTAAGTCAATTCATCATCCCAAATCGTTGGATAAGGAGGAGCTTTACCAAGTTCATGGCATAGATCATTGACCTCCTTTTTTATTTCAATAATACGCATTTCCCTTTTAACAAGCACTTCATTGAAATTTTCAAGCTTATTGATTGTATCCTGTAATTCGTTTAATAAGAGAGAATTTTGTAAAGCGATGGCTGCGATTTCCCCAAATGCGGTCGCAATAGCGGCATCTTTTTCAGTAAAATCAGTTTCTTTATTGGCCAAGCCCATAATACCGATGGTTTTGCCATTAATGTTCAATGGAGAAAACATGACATTGGAAAGGACGACATGGCCATCAGGCATAAATTCTACCCATTTAGAATTCATGAAATCATTTTCATAAACAGCCATCCCATTGTGATAGGATTCAGCCCTGAGTCCTCTGATAGGCATGGGTAATTCAGGCGATACTGTACAGGGTTTACCACCTGATTCTAAAAACAATACCTCATTTTCTTTACCTGTTTTGTTCAAAAGCGCCACATAACCTGAGGTTGCCTTTGTCATTTTGCAGGCCTCATCAAATATAATGCGGGCGGATACATTAAAATCCCGATGAAGAAGAATGGCCTGTGCAGAGAACCAAAGCGATAAAAATTCTTTAGATGAAAATCCATTGATATGTGATAAACTCTTATGAAAATTGTTACTGCGATTCATATTTTTTCCTGTTTTCGTTGTTTAAATTAAACGATAACAAACTGATTGACAATACAATGAATCTTATCCTCTACAGCCCATAACCATATAATGTAACGCATGGCCACTGATTGAATAATGATTTATGTAAAAAATTGTTTCTTTATAACTTTTTTCATTGTGAATGGCAAGCAAAAAAAATTAATCTGGTGGCAGTTGTATTGATGAGCAGACTTTTTCTGAAGAAAATGATGGCGTTACACAAAGTCGATTTTGTCAGTGTTAAGATTACAGTGGTTTGCTCATATCTAGCCTATTCAGAAATTGATAATGGCGCAGTGGCTGCGCCGATAGCAAACTTGCATTTAGATTTGGTGATGTGATGATGATTGCGTAAAATGAGGGATGACGAGTTAATAGATTATTCCCACATACCCCACAAAACTATCTGAGGGACTTCTATCATAGCTCGTTGCATAAACAAGAGACTCAGATTCTATAGCACCCAATTGTTTGGCAGCTTCAATTGCAGCCGCAGCAGCACCTCCACAGCAGGCATTTCGATTATTTATGGATTCATTGATTACTTTTTCTGGTTCCAAATCCAACATAAGCTCAATAATTCGTCGATCATTTTCATAACGTACCCAATTGACAGCATCACGACCGCGACCTTTATTTGTCATGCCAAAATTGGGCCCATAATGTGTCAGGTCGGTAGACCCTAAAACGATAATATTGAGGCCTAATTTTTTTGCATTTTTTACAACCATCCTAGCTATTTCAAGGCTGGCAATATTTGGTGGTACGCCCATAGCGACAACTTTTGCATTGGGAAAAAAATATTTTATCAAAGGCATTTGCAACTCAATTGTATTGTCCTGATAAAATCGGTCTGGTGTTTCAATTTCAAAGGTAAAACGTCGAGTCATCATTTGTGCCAGTTCTTCATGCACTCTGATCAAACCCAAAGGCGTTTCCCAGGCACCTTCTGGCATAATTATATTCGGACCATTTGATGGTAAATGCATACCAAAAACAACAACAACATCCGGATCTTGAAGACCCTTTAAGCAATACAATACATTACATGCAATCTGACCCGAAAATTGCCATCCAGCATGCGGCACAATACCGCCAACACGTTTAATATCCTTTGAAGAGACCGAAACAGTCTGCTTGATAAATCTTTCAACCTCTTGTTTGCATTCTTTTTCTGTTCCAGGGTACCAGCTTCCAGAAAACTTTGCTTTTCTGACATCCATATTGTTCTCCTTTCATGTCCATTGGACGATAGTTTTTCTTTTTAAGGATTATTGTATTATCACGAAACTATTCCTAATTGTCAACAGGCAAGTGAATTGGGACGATAATTATGGTTTTTATCCTTAGGAATTCTCTGAAAATAAGTTCCCCATTTAAAAATGCTTGACTGTTCAACAATTTAAAATCAAGCATATGCGTACCAAACTTTTCATTTTTGTTTTTGAACCAGGATTACACTGAAGAAGATGAATAAGATGAATTAAAAGTGTTTTAATTCATCTTAAGTAAGCGATCATAAATTTTCGGGTATATTTAAGTAATTGGGGTCAGAGTAAAATTAAGCTTAAGTTTGTATACATTAAGCAAGCTTGAGATTATAGCTTAATTTTACTCTGACCCCAATTACTTAAATATAAACAATTATTAAATGAGGAACTTGTTTTCAGAGATTTCCTTAGGAATGATCTGAAAATAACTTACCCATTTATTGATATTGTTTGTTTTGAGGTAATTGTTCTGTAGAGACGTAGTACATGCTACGTCTCTACACGACCTTATTCTTTTGTACGATCAAGAAATATGCATGTTATTTTAAGCGATTTCCTTACCAAAAAATTTCAATCTATTTTTTGATGACAAAATATCCAGATGAAAAACAAAAGAAATTATGCATATTCACCGAAAGAATCCGATCAATTATAATTCATTCTCAGCTAAAACCACAAAGGAATCTCCCGGTTGTAATTCAAACTCTTTTGTCTTTAAGGGATTAAGCTCAATGCCAAAATTTGCTTCAAAATCTTTTTCAAGCCTTTTGTTTTTTATTCCTATACAGATTTCATTTCTTTTTTGCGCAGCATGAATAATATCTGCAAAATGTAGTTTCTGTGGAACTGATAGGAAATAAAGTTCAATGGGTTTGATATATATTTCAGCGCCAGATTCTTTTAATAATTGATCGTAAAGCCCAAAGACTTTTCTATTTTCACTGATTTGTGCAAGCATCATACTGATAAGCCGGTTGGAAATAATCAGATCATTTACGCCAGTATAAGCAATAAGCTCCATATTTTTGGAATCTGATACCTCAGTAATAATTTTCGTTTGAATTTTATTCTGTTTTCCCAATTTATTAAATAAGGATCTTAATTGGAGTAAAATACTAATATTTCGTGCATCTGAACTATCAGAAAGGCCACTATCCGGGCTAAGAATAATGATGTTATTATAATCTGTTGGATTCAATGAAAGTAAATCAGCAATAAGAATGACATTTTTTTCCCAAACATTTATTTCAATTCGTGAATGTTTCGTTTTTATGCTTTCAATGTCTTCATTGATTTCAGGCGTCAGGTCAGAAACAACAATATCAATTACACTATTTTCCTGTAAGTAATCTGCATATTCCGACAGGATAATTTTTGCTTTTGAGGTCCACCCAAGCAGCAATTCTTTTTCTATCTCTCGTACATGGCTTCTTGATGAACGTTCGTAACTATCCGGTACAATGATGGGGTCTTTTTCCAACCTGATATTGGAATCATCATTGGCCATGATGACAATATTTTGATTGTTGGCCATTTTCAAATCACTTGAAGGATTGAGCGTAATTTTCCCATTGCTGTCACATATGCCAATCGGGATACCATCTCTGAAATAATATGCTAAATCTCCAAATTTTTTATTGTTCCATTTATTCGCATAAAAATATATTTCACAACCAGAAAATGAAAAAAGTTCATTATAAACAATTGAAAGGCCATTTGAACGTGATGTTTGAACAATAACCTTACCCAATAAATCATTGGAGTTAACGACAGTTATTTCAGAAGGAGAAATATTTTTAACCACTTTTCTCAATTCCGGATCAAAAACCTCTGCAACAATACTGTGCTTTTCTTGTCTATTGCAAAACGCTACGACTGCTAAGACAGCTTTTATAACATTGGCATCGCTCTCAGATTTTTCTTTCAAAGGCGCATTTTCACTACATCCAGACAATACAATAACTGATTTGCACGTTTCAATAGAAATGATTTTCATACTTACAAGTGAGGAAATATTTCCAGAGCGCGTGACAATTCTCGTATTTTTGGTATCTCCAAGGTTTACAGATAAATAATCATCCATTTTTTCCTTATCTGTTTCAGAAAGAATTAGCACACATGGGTTTTTTTCACTTTCATTTGCAATGATAAGCTCTCTTAAAATTTCAAGAATTCTTTGTTTATTCCATCCAAGTATAACAGTATGATTGGACTCAATTACTTTGGAAAACCCTTTTTTTAAGCTGGAAATTTTTCTATCTAATGCATTCGTTATAAAAGCAATTAAGGCAGAAAACATAATCACGCCAGCTAGGCCAGCAATGATAGCTGAAATTTTAAAAATAGATGATGACGTTATATCCTGAGCCATATTTCCTGGATCAGTTAATTGAAGAAACGTAATAAAAAAATTTGTTAGAAAATCTTTTGCATTTTGGGAGGCAGCTTCAGGAAAAATAAAATAAGAGAACCCTCTCAAAACGCCAATAAGAAGCTGCAAGCCCATAAATATAACAAGTAAGCTTAAAAAAATTGAGCTTCCTCCTTTAGACATAAAATTATCAAATCTGTATCGTATAATTTCTTTAAGTGAATTTCTTTTCATTCATTTCTCCTCGATTTTTTTTATGTATGTTAGAAATCAATGTTGGGTTGAAGCGTTGAAACTTATGTTCGCCCTTCGCACAACAATCGTTTGCGATCCTGTGTCCGAGGCAAACGTTTATATTTCATTCTCGGACATAGGTTTAATCCCGAAAACTTTTGATCGTTTACTTATATTAAAACTTATTCGAAAAATCAATATATTAACACATTATGTTATTGAATGGTGCACTTTTTTTATTAAAAATCAATAATTGTTGACACCACTTTTAAATAATAATGAAGGATGCCAAATTTTTTTTACTTGACAACCAATGATAATTGAAGGAATACTATGTTCATGCATGGTAGTTTAGAGATAACTACCTATGAAATCAAGCGATGAGTAATGTTTATAAGTACAGGTCAATTGTGATAAAACAAATATTGACTTGGTTTAACGAAAAAAATTCAAGGAAGTTTATTCAGAACGTTCCTAAATAATACAGTATATCAATGGTATATGTGATAACAAACACGATAAATATACAATTGATAGAATTACAGGAAAATATGATGCGAAAAGTAGTTTCCGTATTAAATCAAAAAGGTGGTGTCGGAAAAACCACGTCTTCAATAAACTTATCATGTTGTTTTGCGCAACGTGGGTATCATGTTCTATTAATTGACTTAGATCCACAGGCTCATTCCAGCATTGGATTTGGCTTTGAACCTGATACATATCAGTATGCTATTCATGATGTATTGGTCAATAAGCTTGGTATCGAGCAGGCTATTTTAAAAACAGATATTGAAAATTTACAGATTGTGCCTTCACATATACGCCTTGATCGGGCTGAGCAGTTGTTAACCCCAGAAATGTTTAAAGAAACCAGATTACATAAAGCCATTAAACACTTAAAGTATGATTTAATTTTTATTGATTGTCGGCCCACTTTGGGCACGTTAACAATCAATGCACTTTTTGCAAGTGAGTTTATACTTGTTCCTTGTGAGATGGCTCGATTTTCATTAGATGGATTTTCAGATTTCATGGATACAATCGAACATGTTCGTAATAATGAAGATAACCCCAAAGAGAAGGTTGTACGAATTCTTTTGAATAAGTATGACTCAAGAAAAAAAATTACCAATGATTGGGTTATGGATCAATTAGAACCATTTAAGGATATCCTCCTAAAAACAAAAATACGTCAGAATGAAGCCTTAAACCAGGCACATATGGCAATGGAACCTGTTATTACTTTCAAACCAAGTAGTCCTGGCGCTCAGGACTATGAATCTTTGGCAGAGGAGTTATCGATCCTATGGCAACTATAAGAGATAAACTGGCACAAAAGCGAAGTAAGCTTGCACAGCCAAAACAAAATAATGAGGATCATCCTGCAAATACCAGCCATGTTGAGGATGGTGCTTTTTTTAATGTGGATCCAACAATAATTGCGCCAAACCCAAATCAACCCCGAAAATACTTTGATGAAGTCGCTTTACAGGAATTAGCTGAATCTATCAAGCAAACAGGTATTATTCAGCCTATAATTATTCGAAAAGAAGGTGATAAAATTATTCTAGTTGCCGGTGAAAGACGCTTGAGAGCATCAAAAATGGCAGGTCTTTCAAAAATCCCTTGTGTCTTAACCAAAGGGAACCCTATTGAAATCGCTTTAATCGAAAACCTTCAGCGGGAAAATCTGAATCCAATCGAAGAATCTGAAGCGTTACATCAGATGATTGAGGAATATAATTACACACAGCAAGAACTTGCACATGTAATCGGGAAAGGCCGAAGCACAATTACTGAAACCCTAAGCCTGAATCGGCTTCCGACAAAAATCAAAGATGAATGTCGGCGTGCCGACAGTGTTTCACGTCGTGTTTTGGTTGAAGTTGCAAAGCGAGAAAATCATACTGAAATGATAAACCTGTTTACACAGATTAAAAATAATAAATTAACGAGTGATGATGTTCGCAAAATCACTCGAAAAAAGAAATCATCCAAACAAGACATATTAAAATTGACTTCAAACAAAGCTACGCAATTTGTAAAACTTCTCAATCAGGCAATGAGTGAGGAAATTGATGAAAATCAATGTCAGTATCTAATTGAAACGCTAAAGAATGTTAAGGCTGTTGTGGATCATTCGTTAGGTAAACTACAATAGCTGTAATTGTTATATCGCCATTTCATCCAGAAGAAGAATCCTAATTTTAATTCTTCTCGCTACTGTCCGCTCTGGCGATTTCTTAAAATAGAAATGGATCTGGATATCAGGAGGAAATATGAAAGACTGGAGTTTACAGGCAAAAATTACAACTGTAACAAGCATTATCTTGACATTAATGCTATTGATTATCAGTGCAGTGGTGTTCTCAGTAGAAAACAAAATGGCAGAAGCATTTACAACTGCTTATAAAAATCATTTTGAGTTGGTTGTAGATACGCAGCAGGAAATATTTGAAAAGACTCAGATGGCAGATTTTCAGTGGAAAGCTGATGTCTTTTCGCATTTGCTGAACTATCTTCAATTTGATTCCACGCATCGGTTAGATACTGTTCCACAATGGATGCATGCATGGCTGAATCAACCCGGTCAAAGTGCTATTTCCATAACAAATCCGGACAATCAGCCTGTCTTTTCAATTTGGAAAGACAAGAATGCCATTAATACAGGGAAAAAGATTCCGGAAAATATCAGAGATCAATACGATCAAATCGTTTCTGCAAACATAAATGGTACATCCGGACAAAAACTATATGCTTTTTTTTCCATGCAATCGGATAAGAATAAGGGGGTATTTGTAAACGATTTGCGAGAACAAATTCAAGGCATTGCAGAAACAAACAGAAAAAAATTCAAAAATATGATTTTTGGTCAAATGGTGGGGTTTGTTCTCATTTTGATCATTTTTATATGTTTTCAAATCTGGCAATTTCGACGATTGGTACTTAGACCTTTGACCTTTATCAATCGCGTGGCAAATCGTCTGGCCTCATTTGATTTAACAGTGTCCCACCATCCAAAGTCCAGAGATGAAATTGGCCAGATATTTCAAGCGTACAATGGGGTTATTAAAGCATTTCGTGAAATTTTAAGTTTGGCACAGGATAATGGCAGGAAGTTATCTAAGGAGTCTGAACAGATTATTCAGATTTTTAGTCGATTGAATACACATGTTGATGATATGGAATCTCGCTCCAACACTGTTGTCAGCTCCGCTTATGAAATGTCATCAACCATGTCATCCATTGCAGATTCACTTAATGGCATGAAAGGAAATGTTGAAAAAATTTCTCGATCAACAGATGCAATGACAAATAATATCCATGCTGTTGCTGTTTCAATTGATCAGTTATCATCTGCCATGAGTGGCATTGAAAACAATGCGCGGAATGGGCGTAAGGTTGCAGAAAAAGCTGTTCAAAAAGCGAAAAAAACAGTTCAAACCATATCATCTTTAAATAGTGCAGCTACACAAATTGAAGAAATTACATATATTATTATGTCCATTGCAGATAAAACAAATTTGATTGGCTTGAATGCAGCGATAGAGGCCGCCTCAGCCGGGGATTCAGGACGGGGTTTTACTGTTGTGGCTAAAAGTATACAGAAATTTGCCGAGCAAAGCACAAAAGCAGCTATCAATATTTCTGAAAAAATTTCTGCTGTTTTGGAATTAATTGATGACTCTATTAAAATGATTAATGATATTGTTACGACAATTAATCATATGGCGGATTCCTCTAAAACGATATCTGCATCAGTTGAGGAACAAACATTGGTTTCAGAGCAAATTGCTGTGAGTGCCAATCTTGCAAATAAAAACTCAAGTGAAATCGCCAGACAAATGGAAACCTTACTTGAACATGTTCAAACGATTACTGAAAATGTAGATTTTTCAGCAAAAGGGGCGCAAGTTGTAAGTATGAATATTCAGGGTGTTGGTAAATCCATTATAGACACCAAAGATGAAATAACTGATGTACATTTATCATCAGTTCATCTGGATCAATTGGCCTCAGATTTGTTTCAACTGGTGGATCGTTTTGATATTTAGGAATTCTCTGAAAATAAGTTCCCCAGTTAAAATTGCTTGACTGTTCAACACTTTAAAATCAAGCATATGCCTACCAAACTTTTCATTTTTGTTTTTGAACCAGGATTGTACTGAAGAAGATGAATAAGATGAAATAAAACACTTTTAATTCATCTTATTCATCTTCTTCAGTGTAATCCTGGTTCAAAAACAAAATAAACAATTATTAAATGAGGAACTTATTTTCAGAGCATTCCTTAGCAATTTTTATTCTTTTGATAAGGGCGCATTCCCAAAAAGTCGGACATTAATTGATGATCATTGAAAAATGATATATTCCGGCAAATCCAAGAACAGCGTAGGGCTAAAGCCCAACGCTGAATGGAAAAAGGACGCTAAAGCGCCCTCAATACCATTAAGCAAATTATCAATAAATTGGTTGATCTTTTCAATATTGATAAAATTAGTCTGCAACCAATTCAGTACCTATGTAACTTGAGGCGCTTTAGCGTCCTTTTTCCATTCAGCGTTGGGCTTTAGCCCTACGCTGTTCTTGGATTTGCCGAAATTCATCATTTTTCAACGTTTCTCTCTAAAAAGTCCGACTTTTTGGGAATGCGCCCTTTGATAATGCAAATAGCTCCTGAGTCTGTTTAACAAGCTGTTTGTAATGTTTTTGATAAGCATTCACCTCATTATTCCTTGCAGCAGTCTCGATAGTCAATACAGTTTCCTTGATTTTTTTACTGCCAATATCAGCACACGCACCTTTAATGCTATGTGCAATCCTTTCAACGTCCTTGTTATTCTTTTTATCAATTGCGGTTTTTAGATCACGTAATTGAGGGTCAATATCATGAATAAAAATGGATAAAACCATCTGTATTTCATTAAGATCGTTTCCTACATAGGATGCGATATGATTCGTGTCGATCAATTCCGCATCATGTGCCTTAGAAAGAAATTTTTGTGGAGATATAATCAATTCACTGGCAGGTGTAACAATCAATTTGGATTTACAGTAATTCTGTAATACCTGTCCAATTGTTTCTTGCTGAACCGGTTTTACCAAAAAGTCTGTCATTCCACAGGCAAGACAACGATCAAGATCCTTTTTATATGCATTGGCTGTTACAGCAATAATCGGTGTATTGGGCGCGAGTTTTTGTTTTTGGATTTGGATTGCGGCATCATATCCATTCATGACAGGCATCTGGCAATCCATAAAAATAATGTCAACAGTTTCTTTTTTCAATGTTTCCAAAGCTTGCATTCCATTTTTTGCAACAATGACCTTACATCCAAATCGGCTTAACAACATTGACGTGACATATTGATTGGTAATATTGTCTTCAACCAATAATACAATTGCATTGTATTGACGAGCAAATGCTTTTTGTGCGATATCATGTTTCGATTCATTTGCAGGAACCTCCTTTTCGTCAACCGGAAATAAGGGTAAAAGCACTGTGAATATACTTCCTTGACCCTGTGTACTCTTAACAGAAATTTGGCCATGCATAGCTTCTACGAGCATTTTTATAATCCAAAGTCCAAGACCAGTGCCGCCATAACCACTGGCAATGGATTTATCTGCCTGAACATATTTTTTGAATATTCTTGACATTGCAGACTCAGTAAGTCCAATTCCAGTGTCTTCAACAAGAATTTCAACATTCATTTTTTCATTGGATAAGGCTTTTTTACTGACATCCAGAACAATGTGACCGCTTTCAGTAAACTTGATAGCGTTACTTATCAAATTGCAAAGAATCTGACGAATGCGGAAAGAATCTCCTGAAAATGCGACAGGTAATTGATTGTCGTAGAAAATATTAAATGCAACACCTTTCTTTAATGATTCAGGTTGAAACATTCGAAACACTTCAGAAACCAAATTTTTCAAGTGAAAGGGTTTATCCAATATTTCTAATTTCCCTGCCTCAATTTTCGAAAAATCCAGGATATCATTAATTAAATGAACCAATCCTTGAGCAGATGAAAATATAACATCCAAAAATTCTTGCTGAGCAGCATTCAGGGGGGTAGACCGAAGCAAGTCGATCATTCCAATGATACCATTCATGGGCGTACGTATCTCATGAGACATGCCTGCCAGAAATTCAGTTTTAGCTTTATTGGCGCTTTCAGCCTCACGTATTTCTCGATCAAGCCGCTCCTTTTCCTTTCTTTCAGTAATATCAATCATGGCACCTTCAAAATACTGTATATTGTTATGCCTATCTAAAATACTTTGTGCTGCAATTGTCACCCAAATTTTTTTTCCATTTTTCAAATGACAGCAGGTCTCAAAACCGGAAATAAAATACTCATTTTTTATTACTGAAAGAATAATTTCAGCGTCCTTTTTATCAATAATTTGGCTGGAAAAAATATCAGGAATTTCCCGATTCAATTCATTCAACGTTGAAAATCCCAATATTGCAAGCATAGCAGGATTAACCCGCAAAAACTTTCCCTCAGCGCTTAATCGAAATATACCTTCTATCGCATTATCTACTAATGAACGATATTGATTTTCAGAAATTTTAAGGGCTTCATATAAACGTGCATTCTCTATGGATACCGCAGCCTGAGCTGCCAGTAGTTCCAAGGTTGCAACATGTTTTTGTGTAAAAATGCCTGATGTTAAATTGTTTTCCAGGTAGAGCATGCCAGTGAGGCCTTTTTTTCTAATAATAGGAATGCACATAACAGATAGCGGTTCTTGCAAAGAAATATATGGATCGTGCATAAACCGAATGTCATTTGATGCGTCAGCTAAAACAATGGCTTCATATGTTCGTATAACATAATTGACTATTGCCAAAGACAGATTTTTGGATAAGGTAACTGGTTCACTGTACATTTGAACCTCACTGAACTGATCTGGATTCATTTCAGCTTCAATTATCCATTCATTATTTGTTTGGATAATTAAAATGCCTTTTTTTGCGCATGCATGGGCGATAGCTGTTTTCATTAACTTATCCACCAGGTTTTGAAATACAATTTCTTCAGACAGGGCTTGAGACATTTGAATGATTGCACTCAGGTCAATACTGTCCTTTGGCTGCACTGGTTTATAAAATTGCGCATGGGGAGAAATATTTCGATCAAGTTGTTCATTTAGGAGTAATTGTGAATAATTTTTTTCCAAAAAAGCGACTTTTGCATATGCACCCCATCGTGAATAACAGTAAATAGCATCCCACATATATAAGCTTGCAATTCGAATGCGATTGCCGCTATAATGGAATATTGCAGCACGTTCATTTGCTAAAGCCTGATCGTTCATATTTCCATTGTCACATGCCAGTTCGATTGCTTGATCGTAAAATAACATTGCTTTATCGATATTATTACGTATACATGCTCTCTCGGCTTTGACCAAGGCATAAAAATGAGAAAAATTTTTGGGATTCAATTCTGTTAAATCTTTGAAATATAGTAAGTTTTGATCAATAGTTTTAATAATCCGCTTTTTGATTTTTTCAGTTTGATTCGGATATGCGGCCAGATAAATCAATGATTCATAAAAATACAGAAGGGGTTGTATGATTGTATAGTTTAATGAAATGCATTTCCTATATGACGCATCAATACATTCAAAGGCTTTATCAGTATCCAAAAAATGGTAAAATACAATAAGTTTTTGCAAATAAAATTGCTCATGAATAGGTACATGTAATAAATTTTTTTTGTTCTGAAATTCTGTTATAATCAATTCTCCGGATTGGGAAAAAATGCGTATCAGCACTTGTAAATCTGATAAAAAGAATCGTGATGTATTTCCTGAAAAATGAGTTAATTGTGTTTCGTATTGGCGACATTCAGATTCAATATCAGCCAGTTTTTTTCCAGATACAAAAGCATGAAAAAAATATGTCCGAATACAATAAACACAATATTCAAATTCACCACACTTCAAACCTCTCTCATAACCACTTCTTAACATTTTCAAACCATTTGCAATAGAATATTTCCATGGAAATACAAACGAATAAGCAATAAATATTGCGCGAATACGAAAGGCTTCATTGTTATAGATAGTGCTTAACTCAAGGCCCTGACTGGCAATATCAATTGCCATATCAATATGTTTTTTGCGTTTACATAACAATGCAGAAAAGGCACAAAATGTACTGATTGATTGCAGAGAATTGCCGGATTCAAAGATTATTTCCATCTGTTTGCAAATAATTGCGGGGTATAGTTCTGGCTTTGAATAGAAAATTGGCGCATGAATTGCCGATAAAATCCTGAGAATTGTTTGCTTGTCAGGATCTTTCATTTTCGGTAATTGACATAAAGATGATACACCCATGGAAGATATTTTGGATAATAATTGTGTTATTATTTCCTTTTCAGCGCTTTCAGAAAATGGTTTAGGAAAATCAATTCCAAACTTGAGTAAAACCTCTTGTGCCAGGCGAATCGCAGTTTCTGGTTGATGTTGCGCACCACTGGCAAAAATTTTTAGTTCTTGTATTCGGGCAAATTCGCGGATATTGGAACAATAATTTTTTGCTTTTTCTGCAAGTTCATTAATTCGTTGAAACATGCCCATAAGCAAGGAACATCTAGCCGCCTCGTAATAAGCGATATAAACAATATGTAAGTCAAACGTAATATCCGAATATAATTCGATCCATTCAATCGCTTTTGCAAAGTAATTATATGCAGGTTCGATTGCTGAAATATTTCTGGCATGTTTTCCAGCATCAAGATTAAGTTTTATTGTTTGATGAATATCAAAAGGGGCTTGAATGATTCCGGAGAGATTTAACTGATTCACTAGAAAAAAAATATGTTTATTGGGAGATTCCTGGTAATGCGAGTAGTAATAAACCCTTGCAATATTGAAATGAATCTGTCGTCTTTCCTGACTGCTGGTTCGGGTATAAAAAGCCCGATGAATTCTTTCGTGAGAAAACCGATACCTTGTTTGTTCATCAGCCTCAGGCATGAATGTATCAAGCTTTTGATTAATATATTCAGAAATAACAGGCAGAATCAGCCCATTGTTGATCGCCTTCCACAACAGTATCGAAATCTCATTTTCTGTTTTTTCAAATGTTTCTGCCAGTAGATTGAGATAAAATTCATATCCCAGGCATGATGCCCAAGTAAGTATCTTTTGAGTTGAATCATCCAGTTTTTGAATCGTTTCAGTTATGAATTCAACAACATTTTCAGTAATAGTTTGACTGGACACAGCTTTTAAATCCCATTGCCACTGTCCTGATTCATGATTAAATAATAGTATGTCTGTTTGATTAAGCTTGACAAGGAATTCACGCATAAAGAAAGGATTCCCATTTGTTTTTTCCAAAATTATCTGGGATAAATCATCTACACAAGATTCAGGCATATCCAGTGTGCCAGAAATGAAGGATTGAATACTTGAAATGTCTAGTGGTTGAAGATTGATTTCAATAATCGAATTCACAGGAAAAGTGTCAAATACGGGTGGAAATTCCTCATAATTATCTGAATCAAAAGGTCGATATGCAAACATAAGCATCGCATATGTATTTTGTACCATTGTCAGTTCCTGAATAAATCGAATGGATTCTTGATCAGCCAGATGGAAATCATCAAGGAAAATGACAACAGGTTGAATCAATCGTGAAATATCATATAGCAAGGCGCAAATCGATTGTACTAAAATTTGAGCGCCTGGTATAACAGATAACGAATCATAAGGATTTTCATGTTTAAACAAATAGTTAAATGAAGGAATAATTGAGATCAATGAGTTTACATTAATCGCCGGATTTTTTTGAATACTATTTTTTAATTCAGCGAGAACGATCTCTTCTTCGGCCAGAAGTAAGTGCGCCAGTTCTTCAAAAGCTTGAACAAATGCGTGATAAGGTTTTTCAGGAATTCTCAAAAATTTACCTCGTATGCAATAGCCCTCATTTTGAGATATATATTGAATAACTTCATTGGCCAAACTTGTTTTGCCAATACCTGTCTGTCCTGTAATCTTTATGATTTGAAGAATAGATTCATCCTTTTTTTCTGGTATTTTAGCGGATTTATATTGTTTTCGTATTTTCTTTAACCGGTTAAATCTCTCAATTATTTTATTATACGCAGTATTTTGACCATAATATTCATTTTTAAAAAAAATGCGTTTGTTTTGATCTTTCTGTGCAATTTGAAATTGTTGAATATTGCCATCTTGTTGAATACTTTCCTTACAACGTTGAATATCTGATTTTAAACCTTCAGCGCTTTGATAGCGATTTTTGGGATTTTTACTGAGTAATTTCATGACAATCTCAGATAAAACAAATGGAATTTTAGAATTGATTTCATATGGTGTCTTAGGATTTATTGTGGTATGACTATGGATTAATTCAAGGGGATCATCATTTGAAAAAGGCTTTTTGCCTGATAAGAGTTCATAAAAAATTACTCCTATTGAATAAAAATCAGATGCAAAACCCAATTTTTTCTGATTTCTTTGTAACTGTTCGGGTGAAAGATAAGACAATTCAATTGTGTTTCTGTCTTCAAGTGAATTTTGAATAAATGATTCACCATGTATCACTGCCTGATCCATTCCAATAATACAAATATCATGTGTTTGCGGATGAATTATGATATGATTTGGATGTAGCAATTGATGAATAATATCAGCACTATGAATCGCCTGTATCGTATTAACTATTTGTTGTGCAATTTTTAAGAATATTTCGATATTTATTGACTGCGTTTCAATAAATTTTGATAAGGATATGCCATAAAAGTCCTGAAAAACCAATACGATTGTATTATGATACTTGATAAGCTCTTTTATTTGTATAACACCGGGTGTACCGCTCAATCGCAGAAGTATATTATGTTCGTTATAATAACGTTTCAAATCTTGTTCTGTTGGATAGGCGACATTGAGTATTTTTAATAGAACATGGCTGTTGTCATTTTTAGAGATAGCTTTATAGATAAGCGTACGGCTGCTTTTATAAATTTCGTAAATGCTTTTGTACTTTGGTATTGTGATCATATTTTTCCTTTCCTTATTCCATTTTCAAAGAAGAAATAATTTTATTCTTTATCAGGATATAAGCGATTGATCCCAAAAAAAGTCCGCTTTTTGGAAATGTGTTCAGGTAGAGAAAAAAATAATCTGCAAAATTAATTCCATAGTACAAATCATTCGGTTCATAGGAAAGCTCTGAAAAAAACATGCTCATTTTTCTTGATCGTCCAAAAAAATATGGTCGTGTAGAGACGTAGCATGCTACGTCTCTACAGTACATTTACCTCAAAACGAACAATATTAATAATGGGGAAGATATTTTCAGAGTATTCCTTAGCTGTATGGTTCAAATCACTCCACTTCTCCTGAGCAATAATTTTGCCTCAGCCTGACGAATTCTTTCTTCTTGATCTTCTTTTCTTTTTCGTGCGGCATTTAATTTTTGAACCAATGTATCAAAATCACAGGGTTTAAGCAAATAATCAAATGCACCCAGTTTCATGCCATCAACAGCTGTTTCGGCAGTACCATGGCCAGTAAGCATGATCACTTCAATCAAGGGGGATTTGGCTTTTATTTTCTTTAAGGTCTGGATACCATCCATTCCTGGCATTTTTAAATCCAAAATGATAACATCAATGGATTCTTTTTCAATAATTTCAAGACATTCTTTGCCATTGTTTGCCAGAAAAACTGATTCTTTTTTTTCTGTCAAACGCAAAGACAGCATTTCAACAAAATCTTTTTCATCATCTACCAATAATATATTGATGGGTATTGAAATCATAATCACTCCTTTTGATACAGACAGGGAAAATAAATAGAAAATTGGGTTCCCCGCCCGAGTTGACTGGTTAATGAGATCGTACCTTTTAAATTCTCAACAATGCCTTTTATGACAAATAAACCGAGTCCAGTTCCCTCACCAGGGGCTTTGGTTGTGAAAAAAGGCTCAAACACAGTATTCAGATTTTCCGGTGGAATTCCCTCACCATAATCTTTAATCTCCAGGCAAACCCCATTCTTTTTATACGATATGAAAATCTCAATGAATTCATCAGGAAAACTGGCATGAATCGCATTGGTCAATAAATTGAGAAGAACCTGCCTGATTTGTGAGGGATCGGATCCAATTACAACCGGGTTTGATTGGTTTTGAACAGAAATATGAATATTTTTTTTTTCCAGTTCCTTACTGAGAAATTGAATGGTTTCGGTTATTAGAAGATCCATGTTGACATCAGATATTATATTATCGGGTTTTCGAGAAAATTGAAGTAGATGATGCGTAATATTTCTGGCCCGAACAATACTGGTTTCAATTTTGGATAAGGCCTTATCCAAATCATTTTTTCGTGGAATACTTTTCATTTGATCTGATGCCAAAATGGTTTGCATCCATCCGCAGGCTTCATTGATAATTGCTAAAGGATTGTTAATTTCATGTGCAACACCGGCAGACAGAGTACCCAACGAGGCCAAACGTTCGGTAGCAATCATTTTGTGCTTGATTGATTCCTTGAATAAGGCCTCCTGTTCCTCGGCTTTTCTTCTGCTAATTTTTTCCCTGGCATGATTGATTTTATTGATTAAATGATCCAACGAAATGGGTTTGGACAAATAATCAAATGCGCCTTGCTTGATCCCGCTAACACCATCAGTGGCATTGGCATGACCGGTCAGCAGGATTACTTCGCAATCAGGATATTGTGATTTTATCTGTGCGAGAAGGCTCAAGCCATCCATGCCCGGCATTTTGATATCTGAAACAATGACATCAATAGATTCCTTTGCCATACTCATCAGGGCAGATTCTGCACAATCCGCTTCAATAAGCGCATGTCCACGTTTTTTCAAGCGTCTGACAATGGCATTGCGGAAGTTTTCCTCATCATCAACGATTAATAATTTAGAAGATTCCATAATCATGATTCCATATGTTTTAAATCAATCCCAATATTTTCCACCAGATAGATACAGACAGAATCAATACAAGCAATAAAACAGGCATTACCACGATACCTGCCCGTGTCAAATCCAGTGCCTTGAAATATCTGAAGCTATAGGCAATGGCATTGGGTGGACATCCTATCACCAAAAGCATTGCAAATGAGGTTGCAGTTCCCAGACAAAGTGCGATTACTGCAGGATTGACCCCTTCTAACTGTGCCATTGGCAATACAATGGGTAAAACCAATGCAGCGGCAGCAACATTTGCCATTGCGTTGGTGACCAACGCCCCAAAAATAGCTACACCTGAAAATAACAATAACCAACCGCCGCCTTTAATCAATGGAAAAAAGAGGTTTGCAAAATAGTTGGCAGCACCTGAATACCCCATTGCCAGACCCAGAGAAATACCGCCGCCAAAAATAAACAATGCAGTTCCCCATTCCAGATTCGTGTGAATATCTTCCCATTTTAACACACCCGCCAGAACCAAAGCGGTTACACCCAACATACCGGTCACCGAATAATGAACGCCATGAATACTTTTGGTTAGCCATAGTAAAAAGGAAAATATAATAATAATCAATGTTAATTTTTCATGCGTTGACCAGTCACCGATTTCCTCATCGAATTTGGGAAGTTGAAATGATGGATCCGGACGATACACAAAATAAATAACCATAACTGCTACAGGCACAGTAATGATTGCAAGCGGCATACAATATATGATCCAATCCATAAAGGAGATTTCAATGCCTGTAAACTCTTTTAAAAATGCTGCTGAAACCATACATCGCCCACCGCCAATCAAGGAGCCCATACCTCCACACGAACATGCAAAAGGAAGGGATAACATCATGAATTTACCAGTATTGGAATAGGGGGTAATACCAACAGCTCGCATTAAGGGCAACATCGTTACAATGCCTATGGCACAGGCTGCAGCATCATGCATAAATGCGGATGACAATCCCAATCCTATGGATAAAATAAAAGTAAATCTCACAACACTACTGCCTGCTTTTTTTACGATATATTGACCCAATCGTTTGGTAAGTCCTACTTTTTCAAGGGCACATGCAAAAATAAGACAACACATAATAAAGACAACCACCGGATGCATATAAGGCGCCCAGGCATTTTTAACATCAGTAATGCCCATCATAACCAAAGATACTCCTATACAGATAGCTGTAATTTCCAAAGGGATGGGTTCAACGACAAATAAAAATATTAATACAACCAGTATGGCCAGAAAACGTTTCCCTTTAGGGGATAAACCATCCACGTAATCAATTGTTACGCCGCTAATACCCAATTGATTACACTGCGTATTTAAATAATCCAAAGAGCTGAAACTGGAATCGGGATCTTTGATATTCAGTTGATACCCTCCATGTTTATCCTGGCTTTTCATATTGAAATATGATTTTACAGAATTGTATAGCACTTTCTCAGAATCACCAGACACACTAAATATTGTGCCTTCAGGTCTGGGCAAAGCCAAAATAAAAAGCCCTAGACCTAAAGCAATGATTAATTGAAACCATTTATTTTTGACTATCATATCATTCTCCTAAGTTAATGAATTGATAATATCCCTTGAACTTTCAATTGATTGACCAATTTCTTTTATCCTGGCATTATGAATTTTTTCTTCATGGTGTTTTTTGGCATTGAAAGCTTCATTCACTTTTGCAATCAGTGTATCAATGGCACATGGTTTCATCAGATAGTCAAAAGCACCTTTTTTCATGCCTTCAATGGCAGATTCAACAGTTGCATGGCCTGTGAGCATGATGACTTGAATTAGAGGATAATGCTTTTTGATTTCCTGTAATACCGCTATGCCATCCAAGCCGGGCATTTTGACATCCAGAATTACCACATCAATAGTCATATGGCTGGCAAGAAAATCCAATGCTTCCTGCCCGCCTGATGCAATAGAAACGTTAAAATCTCTCTTGTTCAGACGTTTTGCCACTGTTTCGATAAATGATATTTCATCATCAACCAAAAGAATATTTGTTATAGACATAATTTTTTCCTCCTGTATTTATGGATAATTAATAATTTACTGGAAATTTTATTCGAAAACATGTGCCATCATTTAGAACGCTTTGAACTTCAATTTCTCCCCCCATTTTTTGTATGATGCCATAACATATGGACAGTCCCAGACCTGTTCCTTTTCCAACAGGTTTTGTGGTAAAAAATGGATCAAAGATATGTTCAATATTCGATTCAGGAATGCCCTGACCATTATCCTGCACATCAATTTCGATAAAATTGTCATTACTGTTAAAGCGACTGCTGATAGTAATAATGCCACCATCTTTATCCATGGCATCCAGTGCATTGTTAATTAGATTTAAAAGTATCTGCTGCATTTCTGATGGTGACAGCTTCATCAAAGGAATATTGGGCATAAGTTTCATATCAATTTGAACTTTGCTGTACCTGGCTCTTTGCGCTGTAAGGGTGACAACCTCCTCAATCAACGAATTAATATGAACATCTTCCATTACAGCATCCGATTTTCTTGCAAAACTCAGAAGTTTGTGCGTAATCTGCTTGCATCGATTGCCTTGTTTACGTATCTGTTCAAGGGCTCTTTTAAATTCTTCCCTGTTTTCATTGTTGATTGAGCTGTCATCTTCAAGCAGATCCATTATCCAACCGGCTTCTTCAACCATAATAGCAACAGGATTATTGATTTCATGCGCCACACCTGAGGCAAGTTGGCCTACTGAGGCCAATTTGCCAGTTTCAACAACTTTTAAATTCATCTGTTGCTTTTCATGATCTGATTTTTGAATTAGATGTACAATACTTTTTGATATGCGGTATGTTATGACAATCACGACAACAGCGCATAAAATGAGCAGCATAACAGTGAGTTTGATTGCATGATGTAGTTCGTAGAGCGCATCTGATGTTTGCTGCTGATAAACCAGCATCCAATCACCATTTTTAAGCAGAGCTGTTACATAAATATAATCCACCCCCGAAGCATTTTTCTTTTGAAAAATGTTGACACGATTATCAGGTAAGCGATGAAAACCATTATTATAAAATACCATTTGACGTTCAATATCCTGAGTAATGAATTGTGTCTGGCATTCGCCTTCTTTATTCAGAATAAAAGCGAAACCGGTCTCGCCAATATGAATATTGTGAACCAGTGTATTGAACTTGACAAAATCAATTGTCGCCCGAATAATCCAAGAATTTGGTTCAGAAGAAACTTTCACTGCAACGATAAAATGTGGTAATCCACGTAAACCCAAAAAGACATCGCTTATCACATACCCATCTTTTTTTACCTTTTGAAACCACTTTGCATTGGTATAAGCTGCTTTGCCCAGTTTGAATGGCCCTGCATACGCGATTTGAACACCATTGGCATCAACAACACCAATATCCACAAAAACATTGTCATAATCTGTCTGAAAGCTAACAAGGCGACTTTGCAAAATGATTTCGTCAGACAGCTCCATAATGCCACAGGTGTTTGATAAAAATCGAATATCTGCGAGTTTTTCTATGAGAAAACTATCTATGCTTTGTTTATGTTTAAGGATTAATTCTTCAAGATGAGCAATTACCTTTTTTTGATAGGAATAATAAAATTGATAGAGAATCAATACCGATATTAACACCATTGGAATAAATGACATCAATATGATCGAATCTCTGATCTTTCTCTCCAATGCACGATAATGTTTTGCTTTTTGGTTGTTGTCCATACGTCCACCCTTTATGCTTTTAGTACACTATTGAGCAAAGGGTATACCAGAATGATAAAGATTTATATCATACTGATATTATTTCTTATTTGCTTGTTAAGTATGGTTGGATTTCAGCGTATTTTTTGAGGATTTATGTATCAGTGGGGAGAAATTCTCCACTGTAAAGCAGGAAAATTTGACTGGCTTTAACCTTTACAAATTAAGAAAAAATTTATCCCTTTTTATCTTACGCATTGGTTCGACAAACTGCTAAATTGAATAAATCTTTGAATAATGCAAAAAGAATTTTTCGTACAACAATTTTTTTGACATTATCAAATAAAGATGATAAATCAGGAAAAAATCGTTATGACACATAAAAAACATCGCAAAGATAATGCTTTGTAATAATTGTATTTATTTATATTTCAACGATTCAGCAAAATTTTTCATAAAAGTTTATGAATGTTTATCACGCGAGAAATATACTTTTCACAAAATTTTGAAAAAGGAGAAATCGAAATGAAAATGTATAAGAAATGGGTTACTATGTTGTCAACTATAATTGTCTTAACTGGTATCAACATATCACCAGGAATAGCTGATCCAGCCGGCAATTTAATTATTTTTCATGCAGGTAGTTTGTCAGTGCCATTTGCAGCAATGGAAAAACATTTTGAATCCAGATATCCAAAGCTGGATATTCTACGTGAAGCAGGAGGCAGCACAAAAATGGCGCGGATGATTTCTGAACTTGGCAAACCCGCTGATATTATGGCATCAGCAGATTTCAAAGTTATTGATAAATCTTTAATCCCATCACATGCGTCATGGAATATTCGATTTGCCAGTAATCAACTGGTGCTTTGCTATACAAAAAACAGTCAATATGCATCTGAAATCAATCATACCAACTGGTATAAAATTTTAGCAAGAAAAGGTGTGATCTGGGGGCATTCAGATCCAAATCTGGATCCATGTGGGTATCGGAGTCTGATGGTGCTTCAGTTGGCAGAAAAATATTACAAGTTACCCGGATTATACAACCAATTGATTGCCAATCGTCCCGAAAAAAATATCCGGCCCAAATCTGTTGAATTGATTTCTTTGCTTCAAACTGGAAATATGGATTACGCATGGGAATACCTGTCAGTTGCCATCCAGCATGAATTAAATTATGTTACTTTGGACGACCATATTAATCTGGGGAATTACCAATTGGATTCATATTATAGCCAGGCGCAGGTAACTGTTACCGGTAAAAAACCAGGAGCAACATTGCAGCGTATTGGTAAATCCTGTACTTATGGTATTACGTTAATCAAAAACGCGCCAAATAAGGATGCAGCAGTGTCCTTTCTGGATTATTTGTTAGATCCATCTGGAGGATTGGCCATATTGAAACAAATGGGGCAACCGCCATTTATTCCCGCTCGAGTGCCCACACAAGAAATGAAAGAAAAGCTGCCTGCAATTTTCAAAGAACGAGTGATTGTGAAAAACTAACGCATGAAACGTCATTACGATCCCTTTTTTATGATATCAATACTTTCCTGTGTTGTGGTGTCTCTATTCATTTTAGTGCCTTTGGTTCAAATGATGATGGCACCCTCATGGGAATTATTGACAGAAAGTTTCTTTGAACCGGATATTCAAAAAGCAATTTGGCTCAGCATATATACCTCGGGGTTGGCAGCGTTAATTTCATTTATTCTTGGCACACCATTCGCGTATCTTCTGGCCAGAAAGTCATTTTTTGGAAAACAATTTGTTGAAGGACTAATTGATTTGCCAATTATGATCCCACATCCGGTTATTGGTATTGCCATACTGGGAATTGTCGGTAAACATCATTGGCTGGGAAGCTTATTGCACAGGCTTGGTATTCAAATGATGGGATCTGTAAGCGGTATTGTGGTTGTTCTCACTTTTGTAGGGATGCCTTTTTATATTAATGCAGTGAAAAATGGGATTGAGTCGATTCCTGTGCGCCTGGAAAATGTATCCAGAAGTTTAGGGGCATCCTTTAGCCGAACTTTTTTTCGTATTACACTGCCATTGGCCTTACGATCAGTAATGGTGGGATTAATTATGTGTAGTGCGCGTGCCATTAGTGAATTTGGGGCAATTGTTGTTGTCGCCTATCATCCCATGAATGCCCCTGTACTGATCTATGAACGTTTTACTGCATTTGGCCTTAAATATTCACAACCCATAGCTGTGTTGCTGATAGCGATCTGCTTGATTTTGTTTATTGGTTTAAGATTGGTTTCAAAAATGGACAATGAGTTATGATTCAAATACAGGATTTATGTATTCGCTTTTCAGACTTTGCATTAAAACATGTAAATATCAATATAAAACAACAGGAATTTTTTATTTTATTGGGCCCAACAGGTTCAGGGAAAACATTGCTTGTTGAATCTATCGCAGGAATTACGCCCATTACCAGTGGAAAAATATTGATTGATGGTCATGATATGACGCATGTACCACCTGAAAAACGTAAAGTGGGAATTGTCTATCAGGATTACGCGCTTTTTCCGCATATGACTGTTATGGAAAACATACAATATGGTCTTTTATGTCAAAAAAAGAATCTGGATCAACAAAGAATTCATGATTTAATGCTCAAAACACAAATTTTAAAGCTTTCAGACAGAAAGCCAAAGCATTTGAGTGGTGGCGAAAAGCAACGTGTTGCCCTGATTCGTGCGCTGGCAGTTAAGCCATCTGTCGTGCTTTTAGATGAACCGCTTTCCGCACTTGATCCATGTTTTCGTGATGATATTCAGAAATTATTAAAAATGCTTCACAAACAGACCAAAACAACGTTTATAATGGTTACCCACAATTTTGCAGAGGCGTTGTTTCTTGGTGACCGGGCAGCAGTGCTCAATAATGGCGTAATTGAACAAACAGGGCCTGTTGTATCGCTGTTCAATCATCCCCATACACCTTTTGTGGCCCAATATATGGGCTTTAAAAATATTTTTGAAGTTAAAGTTGATAATGACAAGGCAACATCCAATCATATTGAATTTAAAATTCCCCCTACTATTGATCCGCGAACAAGATACATTTGTTTTCGCGGCGAAGATGTTCATATTTACGCCGAACGTCCATCTTCTGTAACAGTCAATACATTTTTGGGAATAATAGAAGAGATTGTTGACAGAGGACCTTATTGTGAGTTGTTTGTCAACACAAATAACTCACAAATACATGTTATTATTACCAAAGGTGAACTGATTAAACATGATTACCATCTTGAAAAAATTGTGTTTATTTCATTGCCCCCAGCAACCTTTCATTATATCTTGTGACCTGATCTACTTTATGTAATCTCTTGATAAAAATTGTTATTTGAATAAGTTTACATGTGTACATGTTAATTAAGTAAGCGGTCATAAATTTTCGGTAAGTATTCGGTTAACCCATTGTTTCAAGTGTAACCATTTGAAATAATAGAGTGCCAATTTTTTAGTTTGAATATTCAGAAATTTGCATCTAATGATTTCAAATGGTTAGGAGCTTCAGATATGGGTTAACCGAATACTTACAATTTTCGGGTATAAAGAAGTATTCGCCGAGTAGGTCTATAAAATAAAAAAATCGTCAAATTAAAATGAACGATTTCGACAATTGCAAGAACAGCGTAGGGCTAAAGCCCAACGCTGAATGGAAAAAGGACGCTAAAGCGCCCTCAATACCCATAAGCAATTTATCAAAAAATTGG